>Ga0209673_1000336_pt1 | contig 86164 bp, 101 predicted proteins | sample AraplaCol_mMS_r2_2_FD_184274 | JGI IMG/M metagenome (GOLD analysis project Ga0209673, IMG submission 184274) | Arabidopsis root microbial communities from North Carolina, USA - plate scrape MF_Col_mMS_r2 (SPAdes) (version 3) | ecosystem: Host-associated > Plants > Roots > Endosphere | place...
GGTCCGCGAAATACACGTCGCGATGCCACTTTTCCCTCGCCGAGCCATTCACCGGCCCCGTCGCCACAAGCTTCTTCTCAGCCACCGGTCGGGTTGGGGTTGGCTGCCCCTCGCCGAACTGAACGAAGTCCGGCCCGTGGGGTGAAGCCGGAGCAATCGAGGAGCTTGCGAGCAAAGACTCTTACGTCGGAGGGACAACAGACTTCCCAACTGTCACGTCCAAACTCTTTTACCGATATGGCCGGTAGCTCCCCTCGATTTTTCCATGCTTCCGATGCGCGTTCAACAACCTCTTCCGAAGTAGAAACATCCCGTCCGAGACCCAGCAAGGCCCCTTCAGTGACGAGCTTTGTATACGCGAATGGAAATCAGGAACGCGAGTCCAGGTCCGATGAGCCTCCGGCGATGCCAAATTCTGGGCGTCGTTCAGGGGGGCCGGGCAGTCTGCCACGTCCAGCACCCCCAGCCAGAGCCATTGCCTCACCATCACCGCGCCTACGATCCCCAAGACCATCGGATGCCACTTCTCCCCCTCTACCCGACAAGCAAGTGTCTTTCAGTCCAGATATAACTCACGGGATAGAGGGCGTGCTACAAGGGTTCTCATCCCCGCCAAACCCCCATCCCGACAGGCAAGAATCCCCCTCTCTTCCTCTTCCTCGACATCGCAAATCGTCCAGTATAGGCTCCTCGAGCCATGGCACCTATGATGGCCTCAAAGCTAGTCCCATTATTGTGTCAGGGAACTTCAGTCCCGATGGCAATGCCCCCGTGATGTCCGATCAAATACCAACCCTTCGACCCCGTGTCTTTAGCAACGGCTCTTCTGTGTCAAATGATCCACATGCTCCCAATTCTATGAGCCCCAGCACTCCGCATCTTCCCATGTCAATGAGTCCAAGTAATCCACATTTGGGAATGCCGATGAGTCCTGGCAAGTCAGAAGCTGGGGGTGAGGTACTCAATGCGCGAACTGAGCGTAAGATCATGGACTTGGAGATCAGCAATTCCTCCCTCCTTGCAATTAATCGGACGCTTGAGCGAGAAATGAGAAAGCAGAATGCTGAGCTTCGGAGGTTCCGTCGCCTCAGTCGATCTGGACGTCTCTCAATGGCCCCATCAACGCGCTCATTCTCAGGAAATGCGTTGTCGACAGCAAGTGAAGTGGATGAAGAACCGAGCGATGATTACTCGGAACACGATATGTCGGACTTCAGTGACGAGGATTCAGTGACGGATGAGAATGCCATGAGCGCCGACTCACTCGCAGAACACGATGCAAAGCACCGCGCTCACGATGAGAAAAAGTTCATGCTTGACCTGGCAAAACACCAGGAACTTTTGGTTGACAGCCAAAAGATGAACCAAAGCCTCAAACGTTGCCTCGGCTGGACAGAAGAACTTATCAAAGAGGGCCAGAGAGCCCTCGAATACAGCGTCCATGTCCAGGATGTTGAATTAGGTGGACGAGTTCTCGCCCCCGAAGAATTGGGTGAAATCGGGGAGAGTGGACGCGCTCTCCTCAGTCCATCAACGGAATTCTCATCCGTCTTTAATTCTCATGATGTCTCCTTTGACACATTTCACGAGCCTGACCCAGCTACACTCCCTTTGCCATCGTCTCCTGGCGGGACCGATTGACCTCATCATTTTCTTTTCTTTTCCTTTCCTTTTTTTTTCATTTCTTCACACCATTTGCCAAATACCCTTCCTTCGATCCAATCTTCATGCGTGCGTCGTATCTAGACCTACTTTCTTTTGATTTTACCCTATACCCCTGGCTGGCATTTTCTCTTCTTTTTGTTCGACATCTTCCAGAGATGACCGATAGACTTGGGCCGTCTCGTTATACTTCGGCCACCACCCTTGATCTTGTGATAGATACCCGATGTGCCATTTGTTTATGTATCAAATATTGTGATCTACGCCCTTGATGTTTACTACAGTACTGTGCTATACTACGATCCTCCATACGTCATATTATGACTTTCGCGTGTCATTAACACTCATTTTGATTCTTTTTACTAGCTATCTTGAGAACGGACCTCGTCCCATGCGTTGGACCCGCAACGTCTCGCGAAGCTTTTCAACCTCCTTGCGTCCTATCCCCTCAAAATATTTTGGTCCAAGATCCGCAGTGCGATACCCCTGGGGATAATATTTATCACCTTCATCACCCGGTAAAGCTTGGCCTAGAGACCATTTGAGCCACGCCATCGGGCCCCATCGATTCCAAATGGTCGGTTGTACGTAGAACGGGGCCCCTTCATAAAAGAGCACGAAATTGCGCCCGTGTTGGTTCGGTTCTTCATTGAACACGTCCAAACGAAGAAAGCTTGGCCGGGGCAAAGCAATATAACGAAGGCAGAGTCTGCGAAGTTGAAACATGAAAGCGAACACCGCGCTGAAGAATGCCGGAGGTGGTTCGATCCTGGTGTAAGTTCATTAGTATGTCGATTAATACATTCAAACATCTTACTTGTAAGAGAAGGATCCATACATCATGGCATTTCGGAGTCTCTCATCCATTAGGAACGAAACAAGATACACACCCAGCGGCTTCATGAATCCCGGCAGGTTATAAACCAGCACGTCGATTGTCTTGTCCGCAATCTCCTTGTTTCGCTCATGAGGTTTCATGTGTTGTACCTCGTAAGCATGACTCCATGCACTGATCTCTTCAAGCCAATGGATTCCATCTCGAAACCCCGTCTTTCCAGAAGGCAGTTTCCCATAGCTGATGTCCAGTGCATCACCAAGGCTTTTCCAGTACGTTCCAACGGCGGCACGTTCCATCTCTGTCATTCCACGCCATTCATATAAAGATGCGAATCGAATAGGCTCTGTGGCAAAGAGACTTAATGTGTACAGCATATCATCTTCGAGGATTTTTCCATTCGCCCGATATGCCTTGTGCAAGAATTTTGTTCGTGCGATGGCAGTCTGCGCGCGCTCAGAATGCGGATCAAAGGCCATGAATTCGCCGATAAGGGCGCCTGTATCAGCATATCGCTTGAATGAGGTTGCTGAGTCGGACAACTGAGAGGTTTTGAGCAGAAGAGTCGATATAGTCGGAATGCCATATGTCTATCTCGAAATGTTAATCTGGTTGTTCCCCCTGGAAAGGCAGATGATGCTGAGCTCTTACGCGGAACAAAGCGAACTGGAGAGACTTTACGACCATAAATGGAAATTCCATCTGGAGAATAGTTTTCTGGATTGCCCATGCATCATGATCGGTCATTTGTGACATCGAAGCTCTCGTCTTGTATGGATATTTGCTTTGAATCGTCTGCTGCCGTCGGAATCTCAAGGATGATGCGAGGAACAAGTATCCTACCAGGGCAAGGGATCCATACAAGAGACGCTCTTTCATCGTGAGGTCCATCAATTTACTGAACACGGAGGTGTCTAAAGCACCTGATATGGTTGAAGCCATTCTATCGGTGTGGATGCAGTCTTCTGAATTACAAAACACTGGCTCTTGATTCGGAATATATTGTTGGTGTAGGAGATACCATTTTATATGTAATTTTACCTTCTCCTGTTTTGAAATGAGGAACGATTCAGTTCTATTCCGGCTTCCATGATTCTATCCAGCACATCAGCCGTGCAACCGTCGAGCACGTCGAAAATGATGCGCGGACCGAGGAGGATCATTCAAAGCGCGGGGTAGAATGATAAGAAACCACTTGAAGGTCTACAACAATGACTCTTTACCGGCTTATCATTGGTCTGTAAGGAATAGTTTCAGACTATTTGCTGCAGTTTATTTCTTTTTGACGTTCGGATACGCCACGTTGAATGAACAGAAGAGTGGCGTGAGCATTTCCAGGAGTCAACAGCCGAGGTTTAGGCCGACCATTTGGGAATAGCATCTCACTAGATCTTCCATAGGGCCAGATGACGCCAGAAATGCATTGCAATTAAGGATTTTATGCCCGCATAAGGCTGACATACTCGGTAAAACAGTCGGACGAGCTGCACTCCGGCATCATACGACTAGATATCTGAATGGAAACTCGGGAGAAGAATGCAGACAGGCGGGGGATCTGCAAGTTTAGATCGAATGAGGTTGAAGATCAACATTGAAAAGGTTACGATTATTTCTGTGCGTTCTCGTTGGTCGGTGGCCCATTTCACATGTGAATGTCGATATCATATCTCTTGTGGTGTATACGATGGATATGATGTTTAGTACATCTTACTCTGTCTTGACGAGTTTCATAGATATCCCACACCTTGGATAACTTCAAACCAAATATATTCAATTTTAAATAAAGAGTAACAGTATACTAAGTACTCGAACAAAGACCTGCTCTCGGCTTCTGAAGTATTCCAACAAACCAGTGGCAACCACAGAGATCGCCCATACAATTCATGTGCAGCAATGCGGCATAGTTGAACCAAGCTCAACATGTTTAACACTTTGCTGCTTTCTATGCGGCCACAGTAGTCTGTTTGATGATTGTCGAATGATCCTTGATGTACGGAATGCCAGTCAGTTTGAATGCCCTTTCGCCGAGAACAGGCTCATTCACTGGGGCATCGCGATTATGAGGATCTTCTTTGCCATCTCTTTGGGCAATATTGCTTCCAGTGTGCTTTGCGTTTGGCCAATGTGTCGTGCCAACGCGACGGTCAAAGGCATCTTTCTTCCGTAGAAGATCTTCTTGCGTAGCATCTGCTACTGGCATGAAGCAAGTATAAATAGCAAACCGGGGCTGGTTCTTTGTAGGACTGAGATTGTAATGTGGAGTGCGTGAGTCCCATAGAAGTAAATCGCCAGGCTGAGCGCAAATCTTCTCCCATTTACAGCCGTGATCCTCGAGCCACTTCATACCACGCTCGGTGAAGCCATACCACTCGGGGGTCCAAGCTGGAATTCGTTTCTCATCTGCCATCTCGCGATGAAATTGCTCGGAAAGTAGATGACCTCCGCGACAGACAATGAGGCCTCCATCATTGGGTCCATTAGGTAGAAGGTTAACTAGACCTTGCATGCAACGGAAACCGTGTTTCTCGGGGTCTTGATCTTGATGCGGCCAGGGCTTGTTAGGAGCAATATCTGTACGACTATATTTGAATTTCCAGTTAGAATATTATGTTGAAGAAATTGAATTGTTTAGGATGCTCACTTGGGGAATTGGAAATTGATCGCGTCAAAGGAGACAATCAAATCTTCATCGTCATAGATTTTCTCAAATGCGCCGACAACACCAGGTTCACTGCGAATGGCCCATACGAAGTTTTCATGAGGAAGTCCATAATGAAGACACATCCCCTTCTCGTTGATGAGTGGCAGATTATCTTTGTGCACGGTGGAAAGATCATTTCGATCAAAGCCCAGATTGCTGTTCATAGATCAGCATTCAATCAGGTCAATATCATGGACATCCATGTATATCCATATAAAATATGGATTTACTCACAAATTCTCCAGCCACGAGTACATCTCGTCCGAGTACTTCATGGCCTTTTCTAGTGGAATTGCGCCTTTGACAACAGCATAGCCGTTGCGCGACAATTCGTCCCGGAAGTCTCCATAGTGCTGCTCATTGCCATCGACGCGCATGCGACCCAACCCGTGCAAATTGGCGTTTGTCGAGGGCTTTTCGGTGACAGTTGTAGTTGTGGACATCTTGATGATAATTTCCTTTCTATGATACTCCCAATATAAACTTCAAGCTGTTGTGATCGTGGTTTCTGCTGTATTTAAATCAAGTTGGGCCCTGAGGATATCGAATGGAGCCGATCATCGACTCGTTTATATTCAACGCTAACCACCCATCGAGCCACAATGAAACTGCTTTACTGACCTCGGAAATGACCCCCGCTCCAATTTTCCACGTCCAATTATTGGATTTTCTTTGCTGGGCTCGAGTGATCCTCATTTGTTGGGAATTCGCTGACTCGATGCTCGGCAAGTGGGCGGTCCCAGTGGGGGTGGAGGAATCATGGAATGTGGACGGTGGACATCGTCGCTAGTAGTGCAGAGCTTTGTGGTACATCAAAAAGGAGGAAACAAGCAAAATCATCACAGGATTGGTTTGAGTTCATTGGGTTTCGAATACTCTCAGTATGGCGTTCCACATTGTCATTGTGGGAGGTGGCATTGCTGGGCTCACCGCAGCAATCGCTCTACGAGCGCCGAACAGAATCATCACCGTCTTGGAGCAGTCAAGGTTGAATAAAGAGATCGGGGCACTAATTTCACTCCAGCCAAATGCATCGCGTATTGTTGAAAGCGAGTGGGGGTTGAGGAATGAATTGCATGGCGAGGCAAAGGCAATTGTAGACGAAGGGTTTCGAATCTATAATACTGAGGGCCACTTGGTTAATTCGCTGCCTCTGGCGACAAGGACAGAATATGGAGCTGATCGTCTATGTTTCCATCGGAGAGATCTCCATGATACCTTGAAAAAGGCAGCTGTATCTCCTGATCGCATGGGAGAGCCAGTTATGGTGCGAACTGCATCTAAGGTGATTGACTGCGATCCGCTGAAGGGAGGAGTAACCTTGGAGAATGGAGAGATCATCACAGGTGATCTTATTATTGGCGCAGATGGCATGTATGTTTGTCTTCGTAGATGTAGCACATACAAGTTCGCTGGGACTGACGACCATCCAGACATAGTGTGTTGCGAAAGCATGTTCTCTTTGATGCAGAGTCATCGGCACTTCCAACAGGTCTATCAGGTAAGTCATAATAGCTTTAGATCCACGAGACAGCAACGGCTAATTCTTGAAACTCGAACTAGCTTATCGTCTCATGGTTTGTCTTTCTTGTCCCCTCATGCTGTACAATGTATTTGATCCCCCTAACACATTCGAATGAAGATCTCCACGGACACACTAGAAAAGGAAGAACCCGAGTTCTGCTCGAAGATTAATCCTCGTGATCCATTCACCTCCATGATGGTTGCGCATAACTGCCGTTTGGTAATGGGCCCTGGAAGGGAGGGGCAGGTCTATGGGATTGTAGCTTTGGTTCCAGATGGTGAGCAAGAATCCCTTTCATTATAATAACAGTCCCTCATACCAAGTCTTTTCTAGAACAAATGAACGAAGATCCTAATGCAAAGCAATCATGGGTGGCTGAGGGTGACTTGGCTAAGATGCTTGAGACCTTCTCCGAATTTCCAACATGGGTAACGAATATTTTCAAGTATGTTGCATCAAGTCACAAAATCCTTCATAATAAACAGTACTGATCCTCGTGATAATCAATAGGCATTCACCCGATCTTGGATTGTGGCAGCTTCGTGATTTGGTTAGTCTCTTACTCTTAAAAGTTGGAAAATTTGTTTCTTTTCTAAATTTACACAGGATCCTCTTGGTAAATGGCATCATGGGCGCGTGATTCTCATCGGAGATGCAGCCCACGCTATGTTGCCTACTCAAGGGCAAGGTGCGAGTCAAGCAATTGAGGATGCAGAGGCATTGGGTTCATTTTTCCGCGATATCTGTGACCCTCCATCTTTTGAAGGCCTATCTCAGATCCTTCAGGTATGGATGCTCTACTATAAATCCCTCTGAAGATACTCTTAGATGACTAAGCTTTTCTAGAATATTTTTGAAGCGCGTTACTTGAGAGCCAGTCTCATTCAAACCTATAGCAGGGAGGCCGCTAAACCTGCTACTGCTAAGCACGATAGCAGAAAGGTTACCATGTAAGCACGAGCTTCTCCATCCATCTCCGGCATATTCAAATTACTGACCGTCAAAATTCTAGGAAACCGGATGAATTTATGGATTATAATTGCATGTACCGAGGTGCGCGGGATTGGGTGCAGCGGCAGATATCGACGTCTGCATGAGATAAATAGTCTAGAAACAATCAATATCCACTTACAAGTAGCTTGAAAATGCTATATTGGTCCTTATATATAAGTCTTCTAAAAATGCCTTCTCGAAAGAATAGTCTGAATCCCCTCAACAGCATTCGTCGCTTGAAATCAACCCCGCAAAGGCGTGGCGCTGAGTGGATCGTCGCCAAAAAAGTGGCCCGCAAAACTGTCGCCTCCCGATAATCCATAAATCAAGGGGTTTCCTCGGGTTTTCTACTGTCGTGGATTGTATTGTGCCATGGCTGACAGTCCTGAGACTCCACGCCGATCTTCCCGCAAGGTTGTGCTACATCGATGCCCTCATTGTGATAAGGGGTATGAGAGACCAGATCATCTAGCTCGGCATTTGGATTCGCGTGGGTATTCGATTCGGGAGAAACAAGAGGCCACTCCGTTAATTGTGGGTCAGATCGAAATGAGCGAGTCTATCAGTGTCCGACGTGTCATCGTGGATTCAATCGACGGTAGGACGACGTTCAGCCTTGATATTCTGCAGCCAATAGACTGATGGTAATTAGAGATGTTTTGCAGCGCCATCAAGCAGTGCACGAGCGAGATATCACAGAAGGGAAAACCTCTCAGAAACGGGTGAAGGAGAGAGCTATTCAGGCTTGCGAACCCTGCGCAAATGCCAAGTTGAGTTGCGATAATGAAAGACCATGCCGTGTATCAAACCTAGCAGATTTTGAAGAAAAGACACGATGAGAAGCTAATCTATCTTTCAGCGATGTCAGACGAAGCAAATCGAGTGTATCTCGCGTTTATCCAAAGGCAATAGAAGGCGCAGTCGGCGCGTCTCGTATCCAATATCAATGTCTGAGACTCCACAACATCAAGAACAAAGTCAACTTGATGCATCTACTCTTCCAACGTTCACAGCAACCCCAAGCTCGGTTCATTCAACGTTCGGTGGTGCATCGGGGTCGGCTTCATTCTCTGCAAATGGAGATATTTACGAGACTAACTTGACATCACAGGCAGATTTGAGCCTTGACTCCTTTATACCACCTCGCGAAATGGATGCATTTTCTAATCTTAACAGCTTCCCGGCTTTCTTTGAGCAGGTCATGCTGCCAAGTCTGATTCAAACGAACTCAATTCACGAAACACAACAGCCTCGGGTTTTTGATTTTATGCAAGACACAGACTTCACTCTCGCCGAACACGATATCTTTGGCACAGATTTTATACCAGACTTGGATCGAATTTTTGACCCTAAAATGCCTCTTCCTGGATTTGAGGGCTCGCAACAGCCTTTGCTTGATGACCAAGACTCTGCGCGTAGACGTGCAGCTGCATTTCAGCGGTCACTTTGGTACATACTATCTTTCTCCTCCTGTAACCCTTCGACAGGCTTTTGTTGGGCTCTAATAATCACAGGTTGTGGGTGCCAGAAAAGAATCAGCATGCCTTCAGCGACGAAAGAAGGATACCCCTTCGAGATAGCGACAGCATTCCCGAGAAGCACCAGGATCGACTTCAATTGCTCAAAATCCCAGGCAGACTCTCTTCGTTAGCACGAGACGACATCTTCAAATTGGTCATTTGCATTGGTGGATCACGATTGTCAGTCGCGGCATTTCCTTCGGCGGATTATCTTGATACACTCATCAAAGTTGGGATTGGGAAACGTACAGAAACTGATGCCTGGATTCACCCATATACATTCTACGATACAGCATATCATCAATTACGTCCAGAACTTCTGACTGCCTTGGTTGCTGCGGGCTGTGTGTGCTGTGGATTGCCTTCCATCAGTAAAACAGGAATTATTCTTCAGGAGATCACCAGAGTGGGATTGGCGCAACTGGTAGGCAGGCCCATATCTTCTCTTCTCAATCTGCTTTTTGGATCTAATTAATCTCATCAACCAGGTTGAGGATGACAATAGTGTTCTACGAGATCTGCAATACCTCCAAGCTTCAATGTTATGGCTAGATATCGGAATCTTCTGTGGCTATACTCGCAAGATGCAAATAGCAGAGAGCTACCTTCAACCACTTTGCACGGTGAGAATATCCAAGCATGGTTTCCTTTCTCTTCCTTGCTAATTCAATCTCATCAGGCCCTTCGTAGGGCCTCCACTTTTGACCGTTCCAATTATTCAACCATCACACCATTCTCCTTCGGTGACGACGAATCCTCTTTACAGCGAGCATGGTACAGCTGGGTGCGACAGGAGTCATTCAAACGGTAAGATTGAATATATCCTTCTTTTGCCTTGCTGACCTTTATCATCGATCAGTCTCGTTTACCATCTCTTCGGCCATGATGTTGAAGTTGCAACGTCGATGAACCGACCAGCCCTAATATCTTACGCTGAGCTTACACTTCCTTTCCCTGCTGCACGAGAATTGTGGCTCGCTCCGACTGCGTCCGTCTGGAAGAATACCTGGAAAAGTCGATATACAATGACAACGGGTTCTGGCTTGAGTTTGCGTGATCTACTCTCCGATCCATCCTTGATCAATCAAATACCACCAGAACTGGACTTGGAGGTTGCTCAGACTGCGCTTTTGCATGGACTTGCTATACAAACATACGAATTCCGCCATCAAATGCTTCTTTCGCAAGAATGCCAATCTGGTTCAAAGGCCACGACACGGCTCTGGCTACAAAGTCGACAAGAAGACCTGTGAGTTTCTTCCGCGATGCTAGTTGTCTCCGTACATATCAGCCAACAATTTTAACATCAAATCTTTACGAATCCCAGATATACAACTCTTATCGGCGTTCAAAAGACGACACCCAATCCACCGGCCGTCACAACTCTCTTGAATGAGTTCACCTTGATGTATTTACACATTGACATTGATGGAATCCAGCGCTTCGTCGGAAAATTGGGCGAGCATGACGCCCGACGGGCATATCCAGCCCTTCGAGACTGGAGCCAGACAAAAGAAGCGCGCACAGCAATCTGGCATGCTGGTCAAGTCCTTCGCGCTGCGCGAACCGTGGCTGCGTATCAATTTCGTGGATTCGACTCCCTTTCCATATATCATGCGGCGCTGGTCTTATGGGTGTATGGACTCTTACAGTGCGGTGAAAACAGAAGAACAGAAGTCCATACGCCGCTCAGCGAATCCGATCTAGCACCGAATATTGCATTGGATGGATTGGAGGATCAGACTACAAAGGGTTTTCTTGCGCGAGGTGTTGGGAGGCCCGGTTTGACGATGTACCATGTCCATGGGACGAATGACTGGGATGATAAGGTCACCGTGTTCTGCGAATTGGGTAAACCACGCTCTGTTATGGCTGTGGCCAAGCAGATTTTCGAAAATAACTGTCCTCTTTTGTTGCCTGATGACGTTTATCCTCCGATGATTCAGAATCTTTGCGCGTTGATTGAGGATCTGGGCAATCTTCCATGATGACTTGAAGATCGGACACTCAATTCACTACCTATATGAGAGCAAATTCAGCACCTTTCTTGGTCCAGACAATACTCATGCTAGTAATTTCCACGAACGTCTTGATATAAGCGCTGCCTGTTTGATTTGAATTGTAGATAGCTGAATACTTGCGGATCCTAACTATCTCGACCATTCGCACATACTTCCAGGGTGAATAAAACTAGTAGCAAAGCATGAGATACATGTTAGCTCGTGCTTATGGTTTATTGCAGATTGATCTTTATAAACATTGCATATATACCACAGTGGTAAACTACTGATGGCCTAGGAGTGTACAACCAGATTCAGGAGGGTTGAACCTTCAAGGAATCACAGTGTATAACCATTCCACTGCAACCAGTAACTCCTAAAAAGGCTGAGTCGCAACTAACTAGGGTCATTCTCTTCATATTTCAGGTGGTCCAGTGGTAACTTCTTTTCGCTTTGGCGCTGGCCAACCGGCAGGAAAGTGGAGGTCATTTAGAAGCACTTAGGCTGTCTCTCTCTTTTTTCCCCTTCTGCGTCGGAAACCGGTAGATCAAATGGTAATTTTCGGCTTTTCTTATTTGCTTTTTCTGTCTGTCTTTGTGGGTTTTACTCTCTTTTGGGAGGGGACTCACTTCCACCTCCACTCGGAAGTATACAGAACAGCCGGCAAGTGGACGTCGTCTCCACTTATTCCCCACGGGGTTCAAGTGTCATCTGAGTAAAATGGATTATCTCGAGTTGTGTTGCTGTCTCCACGCTAGTGTATTATTGATATGACTTTTCCTAGCAGATTATTTGCTGAAGCTATCATGTTTGTCCATTCTGCCGAGCTTCGTCCCTCCCCCATCCCCGCCTGAGCGCGTGGTGGACAACCATCTTGACAACATAAGGGATAACATTACCTCTCCTCTTTCTTCTTCTCGTTTCTTCTTTCTTCTCCGGAGCCGCTTCGAGAAACTATCTAGGTATACCTTCGCGTTGCAACGAGGGCGCGGAGCCTACCTGAATATCCATGGCCACTATCGACCCCAAAGTCAAGGTTGAGTTTGTCGAGGACATCGAACCTGCGATAAATGATGGAGATCAAAAATCAAAAGATGGTCTTCTCGTCGATGCGTCTGGGAATATTCTGCGGTTACCCATTCCCAGTGCTGATCCCAATGATCCACTGAACTTCACATTCCTGGAAAAGATGGGTGTTATTGTGAGCTGTTGCTGGTTCTGTGAGTCTCTTCAGCTAGGTCGTCGGTCTTGTCATGGTGAATATCAACTGATTTTATCCTAGCTATCATGTCCCTTTCTGTAGTTGGAGGTTTGGGTTCTATTTTGAATGTCTTCTTTGAGATGTACATCCCCCAAGGTCACACAACAACGGAAGTGGTTTGGTTAGGAACCTTTCCATCGCTGTTTGTCGGTGTTGGTATGTCGCATATTGTTCCAATTTCAAAAAATTGGTTACTAACTGGTCTTGAGGAAATTATCTTATTCTCCCCCTCGGTCTTGTGTACGGCCGTCGACCTGCAGCAATAATCTCTATCGTCGTACTCCTCGCTGCGACTGTTGGATGTGCGGTCTCTCAAACATTCGAGCAACACCTTGGTTTGCGTATCCTGCAAGGCTTGGCTACAGGTGCCACGGAATCGGTAAGTACTGACCACTCACAGATAGGAAGAAGCATTCCACTAACTTCCTCTTCCAGCTGCTCCCCTTGATGCTAGCCGAGGTGACATTTGTCCACCAGCGTGGTCTTGTCTACGGTGTGTATTGGGCAACACAAAATGTGGTTACAAGTGCTTTGAATCTGGCCAGTTCCTATGAAGCAGCTGCCCTGGGCTGGCGTTGGTTCTATTGGGTTTATGTCATTGCCGTGGGTGTTGGACTGTTCATCGTTGTTTTAACATGTTTCGAAACCAAGTATCAGCGTCGTGCACAGGTTTTGAACGGACAAGTCGTTGTGACGGACCAATTTGGTGTTACTCAGGTTCTTACAGGAGAGCAAGCAGAAGTCTACTTGCAAGCTCTGGAAGAAGCCGACGTTGATGTGGTTCCTGACGAGACAAGACTCAAGAAGACATACATCCAGATGTTGAAACCCTGGGGAAAGCCTTCGCCAAATCCATTTCGAGTTGTTATTACTTCTTGGCTCCATATGTTCGAAGCATTCGGCTCGCCTGGTATCTTATATGCCACGCTTCTGGCTTCTGTTGTGCTCGGTTCGTCCGTCGGTATGTCACTGACTTATGACACGGTACTTCAGGGTTATGGCTGGCCTGCTAAGAGTGTCGGACTGATCAATCTCGGTGGTGTCTTTGGTGGATTTGGTGGGATGTTGTACGCCGGTGTGTTTGGGGACTGGTTTATTTTGCGAATGGCGAAGAGGAATAACGGTGTTCATATCCCAGAGCATCGGTTACTTCTCTTCATTGCGCCGGGTATTCTTGTGATTGTTTCTTTGGTACTTTATGGCTGTACAGCCGATGGAACTGCTACTTGGGGAGGACCCTACATGGGATGGACTCTGCTTCAGGTGGCCTTTGTCTCGGTGCTCATTCTCACTACGTCCTTTGCCGCAGAGGCTTGGGAGAAAAATCCCGGGCCAGCTCTTGTTGCGGTTGTTGGTACTAAGAACATCATTTCCTTTGGGATCAGCTATGGTCTGAATCCCATGGTCGAGAAATATAGCTATCCAGCTGCGATGGGAATTCTGGCCAGTGTCTGTGGAGGAGTCTTTCTTCTGGGAATTCCAGTATACTTCTTCAATCCTGTAGTAAGTTTTGTCTGGTTTCAGGTGTCTCGTTCTTGTTCTTGAGGAGAAATACTGACTATTTTTAGTGGCGTCGCTATATGCAACGGCGGGAATCGAAATAGCCGAAGGGAATTGAGATGTGTCTATCCTATGGGAACCATGTCTTTCATTAAATATCCTATTTCTTATCACCAGATAAAAATTCGGCCATATTGGCAGGCGTCTTCGATTCAATTACTAGACTACTAGGCGCTTTTCCGAAGGAATACCTAGTATAATTTCATGCGGATAATGTTACTATTTACATTCAGCCTTTATGAGTCTATCGGCTGTCCATTTCCGACCTGGCTTGTGATATTATAGTTGCCAAAACATGCCTCTTGGTACATGGCTTCATCGACCAGACCAGGAACAGAGTCAAGGAAAGTCTTTAAGGGACAAAAGCCGTTCACTGAGCCTTCGCAGCCCTTCATTCCCTTCGTAGAGACAGGGGCATTATTCAACACGAACCGAATATAATCCGTCGTGTTAGACTCTGATGAGAGATCGGGGTTTTTGTATTTCATTTCTTGCAGGTTGTTGAATTTGGCGTCCTTGGGACACGTCCAGATCTCAGAGAACAAACGCGCACCAAATGGTACGACCTGGCTCAGAATGAAGTTTCGGGGAACTGCATGGGGGATGGAACCAGGCATTCCATGGGGGCCATGCTTGAAGTAATCCACTCCCAAGGCAGTCAGAGTTGATATAATAACGTTATCGTGCGACATGTCCATATACAAGGGTTGGTGCAAAGGGAATTCCTTAGTGTTGTCGTCGTATGTGTAATTGATACTGCTGTTGCTGCTGTAAATCAAGCGAGATTGCAATCGAGCAGCCAATTCCTGCACATAGCCGATACCTTGAGCACGACCACTTGGAGCACCAAAGCCGAAATTTCCATAGAAGCTCATATCAAGGGAATACTCAAAATCTCGCCATTCCTGCTCGGTGAAAATTGCACAGAATGAGGAGCGGCCAAGAGTAGCATATTCATATGGACACATGGTTAACATGGCGTACACATCCGAGGTCGTTAGGTTGAAGTCGCTCGGAAAATATCCCCGCAAGCGATGAAGAGCATTCTTGGTAAAAGAGGGGATAAACTGTTCCACCGAGTTATCCCTAAAAGCGCAACGTTAGTGAGTGGTCTTTACAAGTCGCGAAACAGACACGGGAAAGGTATAGGACTCACCCCGAAGATGACCCGTTTGTACATGTCGATGTAGATGATAGGGTATTGTTGAAGTTATCTTCTTCTGGAATGACGACTAGGTCATACGATGCGTACGAGCTGTTTGCTCCTGTATTACCGAAGAAACCACCTATTATTAATTAGTCTTGCATCCATTTCTGATGGGAATCAAAAGGCACATACTCAACCACCAGCGGGCGCTCTCCAAGATTCGTGGATATGAAGTTGTGCGAAAGATGGGCTTTGGGCGCTGAGTGCCATTGGAGAAAGTATTCATGGATGGGTCATATATAGCATCACCCGCGCCAGCTCGATATAAAAGACGACCATATTCACTCCAAAATAGAGCTCCAGCGGTAGCTTCGGTGGCTGCGCCGCTGGGAAGCAGAAGGTCTTTGCCCATCAAATACTCCCATTCATTGATGAACGAGAGTGGACCCGAGGCGATCTTCTTATCGGGGTTTTTCTTAGAATAATTTCCGACCTTGTAGGCGAAATCATCCAGTCCTCCACCATCCGTAGGCCAGCTGGTGGGGTATCGCTGGGCATGACGATGAAGGACATGGACCTGAGAGAGCTCACATTCCACGGGAAACCCCTTATCCACGCCGAATTGGTGAGCATCGTCGAAGGGGCTTAGATGACCCCAACTTTTCTTGATCTCAAACCCAGACGGATAAGATGTGCCAGTGGGTCTTGGACTCGAGCTTGGACTCGTGCTTGAAACAGCCATCGCAGCGGCACCATTGCCAGCCGCCAAGGCGAGTAATGCAACCGCGGTGGATGGAGTGACCATCATGCTGAGCATTCTCGATTTTCAGGTCAACGCAAATTGCATTCAACCAGATTCTTGATTATCATGCGCGATCGTGCGGGTTATATATCCCAGTCGCCAGTTGAGAGGGGGAAATCGGGATCGTCCTCGCGCATTTCCAAATTAGGGTTACTGGAGCCTCTGTACTCCTCAAGCTGCACTGATTGTAACATTCGATGCCAACAATAAGATCTGATTGGAATATCACTCGGTCTCCACTGAAAATCCGGGGCAATTGTCTCCTAGTAAGGCGAGAGAACGTCATAGCGGATGCATGAGAAAGTGAAGCTCATTTGTAAATAAGCATGGAGTACACACATGGTATATTTGAATTGGCAATGTGATGCGAGAACAACCGAGCAGTTCTTTACTTTCCAGCGAAGTAGTTGACAAGAATATCGCACTATCTAGGCTCCAAAGAGTCCCCACCGTTATCTTTCATTGTTGATACTACCCTAGAACACTCTTGAGGTGTCTTTTATCACTATCCCCGGGATAATTCGGGTAATGCCAAACATTCTCATCCACGATCGTGCAGGGCTGCTCCAATTTATATTAACCTGCGGAAACAAGTTAATCCATTTGATGCCGTGGACATTTACATTGCGGGGTGTTGCACCCAGAATCACTACGTTAGCCAAAAGACAAATGATACTGGTTATAATCCATTACAGATTGGGATTCATCCCAATCTCAGGGTTTCATCCTAATAGATTCTACCTCTACATGATGCTGGGGAAACCATACCATAAATATTTGTTTACGGTCCCTAGCGGTGGGCGCGTCGATGCAAGGCCCCGGGCACACCCTGTGAAACGTCAACAACGATCTTTTTATATCTATTATTCTCTTCTTTTTGAGCTTGAAAATTTAGTCAAATGCAACTACTGGCAGATTTAGTTCTTCCTAATCTCCTTATACTGTCACTGCGTAAAAGTCGAAAATGCTGGAGTTCATGATGACTTCGGGATTAGCCCTAACCGCATTCAGTCAAGGCTGAGTCGATCACATTTTGTCGCCAAGAGTTCCCTCAAGGAGGAAAACGCCCTGTCGATCATTGATGAAGAGGAAAATGAATGAGTATTCGATGAGGATCTCAACTAAAAAGCATTCGGAGATTTCTGAGAGATGCATTTGTGGAATATTTCTGCCTTCCAATGTATCTCATCCACTGCAAGTAGTGCACATCCACAGACTGCATTTTTATACATTTTGTCCGCGTGATTACGGGCAAAAGCAACGGTTCAGGTATCGTCAAATAAATGAATAATATATTTAAACACATTAGGATCTCGTATCAACCATCCATCGTCTCGGCATCTCGTATTTTCCGACTCACGTCTGCTCAGCTTGAATTTCATACTTCAAATTTGGGGTTTTATCTGCTTATTCTGCCCTAATAACATCTTCCATCCCCATTAACATCTCGTCTATGATGAAGTTCATCATGACAATAGCAATCCTCGTCAACTGCCAAATCTCCAACCCACTTCTCTTCAGTCCTCTGCTCATTCTTCATCTTCGCTCCACCAAACAAGCTTAGTTTGTTCAGCCCAGCCCGAAACACCACTCGCTTGTCTTACACCGATTCGGATTTGGAATTTGCGCCATCTCGACGTGGTGCTCGTATCCATCGGAATCCATTGGCACGTCCGACTTTGGTGGCGCATATCCCCCTCCACAGAAGCTGAAGCCCTGCGGTTAGCTTTGAAAGAATTGAACTATGCGCTCATCTACCTCCGGTAAACATGCTCTTCTTGATTTTGAGGCTCTCATTTACGAGTCAACTGGACGCTTCTCGCGTGGAACCTGGTCAAATGCAATAAAGTGCGCAAGGGACCCCCCTCGCGCCGTGGGGTGATCCATCACTTTTTATCTTTTCTTTCGCTTTTATTTTATTACATCGCGACCAACTTGCAGTCCGCTGTTCAACTTTCGACATCCAGTCCATTCCCATACTCAGCTTCGCCAACTCCTGCAAGCACTTATTGTTACGGCATCGCAATCATGCTGGCGCTTCATATAGCCCTCTACGTCTTACTGGGCACAGCCCTGGCCTTTGCGATTATTGAGCTGGGTTTATCTGCCTATATCGTCTCGGGGTTTGACGGTACTCGTCGTGCCTTTCAATGCAATGGTTTATCATGCGGTTACTACAATGTCAAGTACTCCACGCCGGGCATTCTGGCATTCTTGATCTTCACGGCAGTTTGGACTATGCTCATCTCTGTTGCTGCTGCTCTTTTGCCGTGGTTCTTCGCGAGAAGAGGCACAGTGACTGCAAAGTTGAATATGATCCTTGGGATTGTCACGATCGTTGTCTACTTCATCACTTCCGTCTTCTGGTTGGCTTGCTTTGCTGATATTGTCAACATGTATGGCACTGGAAGTGGAACCAGCGATTATCTGAATGCTGTTATCGCCTTTGCTGTGCTCCTCTGGTGAGTGTCTCTCCCTTTTCTAAGTGATATGAATGCTTTTACTAACCATATGGCTCTTCTTCTAGGCTGATATTCCTCGCTCTCACCATCCTGACCATCCTCACTGCTGTCGGCGTCCTTCTCTCCAGCTGGCCTGGTTATGAATCCATGCGCAAGGAACGCGCATCGCAGGGAACTGGTCCCCGGACGACTGATGTGCCTATGAGTACAACCCCCGTTGCTGCCCCCGTTGCTGCTGTCCCCTCTGAGCTCTCTGCGCGTGATTCTGAGGCTTTACATGACCAGGCACCCAGCCAATCGCATAGTATTTCGTCACCATCGGCCGTCACCAGCGCAGAACTTGATGGGAGCACCCACGGCCACGGGCATAAATAGGTTCCATTTCCGAAGTCCTCGGCCATTCATTTTATACTCGAAGTAATTCTGGCGACAAGGCATGATGTTCGGCGATCTTTTGCTTCTGTGGTGTTGGGCTGCGGTCAATTCATGCGAATAATGTATAATGGATATGCGTGATGTTTGGAAGGATGAATGTTCTGTATTTAGTATCTTGCACTGTTTTATAGTCGAAATGATTTAACTTTTGTTCAAGCTCTTCATGGCTGACTCTAGGCCTAAGCATATCATATACTTAGTAGAATGATTTTACTAGCAGCCTGGCTACTTCTATTCTACTTGTGCAATAACTACTACTGACTCTCCTTCTGCTCAGTTGAGTGAGGTATCTCTGCATCGTTGGCCACCTGGCAGGTATATAAGCATTCTATCTCATAACTCGAATTGCGCATTCCGGCGCATCGCTGGAAACAAGGAATCGACAACCGAACTAAACAAGGCAAAAAATATGTCCAAGACTATCGGCGACAGAAGCGAAAGAAAACAAATCAAAACTGTTTAAGCAGTTGTATGCTCCTCGGTCTCGGTCTCTTCGTGGCTGTGCTTCTTCTTATCTTTCTTCTTTTTCTCCTTCTCATCCTTGCCCTTCTTGGTCATTGCCTCCGCCATTAGCTGCTCAAATGCCATATAGTCACCCTCTTCTTCGGGGTCACGTTCAGCCTGCTTCGAGTTAGAATATCGTTAAGATTGAGTTGAATACATTGGATGAGCATACCTTGGCATAGATGTTACCAGCCAGAACCAACGCATGGGCACGCTCTACCCGCTTCTCCAGACGGATACGCTTATCACCCAAAATCTGATCGCAGACCTCACGCAGGACGCTCTGGATCTCAAACTTGCTACCACGCCAAGCTGCAGCAAGGATCTTGCCAGTGACCTTCTTCTCGTACTCGGCCCGCTTCTCGTCCGTCCAGTCCTCGCCACCACGCTCCTCCATCTTGGCCATTTCCTCCATAGTCATCTGGGCATCGATGGCTGTGGAGATGGTAGTCCAGGTCTCCTTGGCAAGTGTTCCCTTATCCTTAAGACGCGAGAAGAACCCAGAAATACCCAGGAACTTCTGTGACTTCAAGAATGAAGTACCCTTCTGCACATATGTGGCACCAACGGCGTGGAGGATCTCCAGACCAAAGGACTCCATCTTCAAGTTCTCCACCTCCAAACGGATCTTCTCCTCAAAAGCGTGAGTGACATCTTTGTTTTTGTCGGTCTCGGTCCACACGCTCAGACGATCCACCAACTTATTAGCGAGGGTATTGACACGCTCCTCGCGAGCCTTCTTCCGCTCTTCCTCGAATGCAGCGAGCCGTTCTTGCTGCTCCTTCGACAGACCCTTCTTCTTCTCCTTCTTACGAAGGTCTTTCTCTTCCTGGGACAGACCGGCTGCATCCATACGGGCCTCCTCTTCGGAGCGGTCCATCAAAGCTTGTTGTCCCCAGTTTCGCCGAGGGGTGCTAGCACCGGAGCTCGGGCCAGATGCAGCGGAGGGCTTCTCGGGGCCAGCGGGGGTGGAGGTGGAGGTGGTTTCCGTGGCAGATGGTTTCTCGGTATATGCGGGGGCTGCATCACTCGATCCTTCGGCGGCATGCTCAGCACTAGCAGCCTTGGCCTCCTCATCATGGATGTTCAGCTTCTCCTCGGCGGACTGAGCCAGCTCTTCCTCCTCCATCTCCTGCATGGTGATATCCATCGTCGCGGTCAGGTCTTTCATAAGGGAGATCTCTCCGATGAGATCGACGAACGCCTCACCACCAAAGATCATACTGAAGAATTCGGAGGGGTCCTCTATTGCAGTTATTAGTCCCGCCAACTTCAACATCTACTAGCTTGCTCCAAGCTTGTGACAGCATCAACTCACCGAATCCTCCACTAGGCTGCGCCTCTTCCTTGCCGAACTTGTCATATCGCTTGCGAAGATCTTCGTTGCTCAAAATTTGATAGGCTTCACCGATCTAGTAGCATCATATATTAGCTATGCATTAAATTGGCGCCTAAGACGTAAGACTCGTTGCTGACCTTCTGGAACCGTTCGTGTGCGGTCTCATCGCCGGGGTTCTTATCTATCAAGAGTAATATTAGTAACAAACACCCACTCATATGCCAGATCACCAGCTATATCATACCAGGATGTGTTGTGATGGCCAATTTTCGGTAGGCCTTTTTGATCTCCAGCTCAGTGGCTGTTGGGGCAACGCCCAGATCGTCGTAATAAGATGTATCGGCAACCATGTCTTGTATAAATGATTCCAAGAACTTGTCACTGTCTCTTTGACCTTTTCTTCTTCTTCTTTCACAAAGCAAAAAGAAGTTCAAGTCAACTTCGCATCGAACGACGTCGAGGCAAACTACTTTTCTGCCTGTTTCCCCCGCGATCCGGGCGGTGTATCACGTGCCACTCCCCTTTTAACGGCGGAATTCTCTTTCCCGCCTTTTCTTCCTTTCCTCCTCCACTTCTCCTTTTCTTTTTTTTCTTCTTCTTTTTTCTCTTTTCAAAAGGACATTCGTGTCCCTCAATCTACCCAGAATGGGGTTCATTGGCAATGCCATCTACTACAGCTTTCATCCTTACCAGTTAAGATCAATTGTGCAATGGTACATGCCACGTGGAGTCTAAGAGAAAAGGTGGTGAGAGTTGAGTTCATCAGCTAATCATCTTTGGCATAGGAAAGTCTGGCATAATCCTCCTCATGAACGGAATCCTGCGAATGAAACTCAATCACAGAAGGATTGTTTCAAGTTTCTGGATTTGACTAGTCGGAGTTTCAGTGCTGTCATCCAGGAACTTCACGCCGAGTTGTTGATGCCGGTATGTGTGTTCTACTTGGCACTTCGTGGGTTGGATACTATTGAGGATGATACCTCGATCCCCCTCGAGACCAAGGAACCATTACTTCGTGGATTCAAGGATTTCTTGAGCCAGGATGGCTGGAACTTCACTGGCAACAGAAAGGAGGAGAAGGACCGGGAGCTGCTGGTTCAGTTCCCATGTGTCATCACCGAGTTCAAGAACATGAAGCCAGCCTACCAGGAGATCATTAAGGATATCACGGAGAAGATGGGCAACGGTATGGCCGATTACTGCCGAAAGGCTGAGCTGTCCGATGCTAGTGTCAAGACTGTCGAGGAATACGATGAGTATTGCTACTATGTTGCCGGTCTGGTTGGTGAGGGTCTTACCCGTCTGTTTGTCGAGGCCGAGTTGGCCAACCCGGCCTTGCTTGATCGTCCTCACCTCCATCGGTCGATGGGTCTATTCTTGCAGAAGACCAACATCATCCGCGATATCCGAGAGGACTTTGATGATAACCGTCGCTTCTGGCCCAAGGAGATCTGGTCCAAGCATGTGGATAACTTCGAGGATCTCTTCAAGCCTGAGTATAAGGAGGCCGCCCTGAACTGCAACTCCGAGATGATCCTTAACGCTCTGGAACATGGTGAAGAGTGTCTCTTCTACCTCGCCGGCCTCCGGGAGCAAAGTGTCTTCAACTTCTGTGCTATCCCCCAGGCTATGGCTATTGCCACGCTGGAGCTGTGCTTCCGCAACTACGATATCTTCGAGCGTAATATCAAGATCACCAAGGGTGATGCTTGCAGCCTGATGTTCGCTTCTACCCAGAACCTCCGTGTTCTCTGTGATCGATTCCGTGAATTCACCCGTAAGATTCACAAGAAGAACACCCCGAAGGACCCCAACTTCCTCAAGATCAGCATTGTCTGCGGCAAGGTATGCTTTTACTCCTCTCACCGTTTGTACCCTCACATCCTAATCAATCTACTTTACCAGATCGAGAAGTTCATCGAAACTATCTTCCCAACCCAGACTGCCGAGGAAGCCAACCGCAGAGTCAAGGGTGTTCTCTCTGAGGAGCAGCTCAAGAGACAACAAGAAGATGCGGAGAACAAGAGTGACGTTTACTTCATGATGGCACTCATGGGCTGCATCGTCATTTTTGTTGCTGGCGTTATGATGTTTGCCGCCTGGATGATGGGTGCTCGCTTCGATCTCGCTTTCCAAGAGCTCCTCAGTGGTAACTTCCGGCCTCCTGCGCCGTCCGCTATCCGCGATGATCTCTAAACCCCCATCCACCCCCCTGTATATCTACGGCGTTACGACCTTTTGAACTGCTAATCTTCGATTCCCCATCCGGCGGCCTGTTTTATTATTCCCCCCGTTACCATGCGTCGCCACCGCAGCCACGATATGTGTATTGATAATAATTAACCAACTTTTTCTCATCTGCTCTTCCCTGCCCACTGACCTTGAACTGTTCTTGCATACTTAGGATTGGAAGACCCTTCATTGGGCTAGCACGGATGTCAAATTGCGATCCGGCCCTCTCATGGCCGTGGTTGTGCCGAAGAAGTGCTGATATCGAGTGGAGATACGTCTCTTTGACCAGTGATGTACTAGATTTGTGTTCAACGGTTCGCCGAGATGGCACACGTCCATTGAAGATCTGGGACATACGTAAAGTAATGCAATTTAATTGATAGTCAATTCATTCAATCCATTCTTAATAGTCTTGCTCAGATTATTCATACTGTAGTACCTTGCTTAGACTAAAACTGGTGGAATGCATCATATGGGTAATTAGGGCTTCAAAATCTTCCATGAGCTGCTCCTCACCAGAGTTCTCGAATATCTATAAAAGAGGATATTCTTAAACAGAACAACCTCAATCAGCTTCAAAATATTGTTATCCCAAGTCAGACTAGCAGAATGATTGCAAATGCTTTGCAATCAGGTCCACTCCACCGAATCAGAAATCTCTGCTTTCTCAGCACCCCCGGATTTCCCTCCTCTCCCTTTTGATAATCCCATTTTAATTCTCAACTAATCTCCCCCCAATCTAATTAGTTTAATTATTCTCCTTATTCAATTCTTGCGAGTGACATTCGGCAGTCTAATCTCCTTCAACTGCCGTCTGATGCGCGGCCTGCGACTCGGATCCCCTCTGGCATTCCGGACTTCTTCACGTTTTTACACTTCAGTTTCCAGAACTTCTGTCCCAATGCCTGGCAAAAATAATACCGTGGGAAAAGAGGGCTCAGGCTCTCTACCCCCGCTCTCTACGAATGATTTTCGCGCATATAATCGTCTATCGGAGCAGATGGATGGCTTTGTGAGTTACACGTTTACCAACATCCTCGCAAAGAACAAATTTAGTTAATAATGGATTAGCATAATCATTTCCGCATGACCTGGAATCAACTTTGGGATGCTTGTAATAGTACATCCAAACGACCTGCTGGCTTATCAGCTCGTCAGATGATCATGATGGGTCTACAATTTTGTTCGCAATTAGATTTCCATCACTCGATCGAAGAGCAGCATATCTTCCCGGTACTTGCGAAGAAGATGCCCGAGTTTCGAAAAGAACTTGATCTTTTGAAGCAGCATAAGCAGATTCATGCTGGTCTGGAGAAGCTGGAGGCATATTTGGAGAAGTGTCGGTCTGGCGAGGAGGACTTGCGTCGTGAGGAAGTCCGATCACTGATGGAAGCTTTTGGGAAGGTTTTGTGGCAGCATTTAGATGAGGAGGTTCAGACGTTGAAAGCAGAAAATATGCGTCAATATTGGACTGTTGATGAGATGCGCAGACTGCCGATGTGATTTAATGGTAGTTGAATTTATACCCTATCCCTTGATGAACTTGTATATATCTTTTTTCCCCTTTTTGACTACTAGTGCTAGCATTGCCTGAAACTTATTTTGATTGGGTTATTTCTATATATGGCTCTGTCGAGTGAACTATATCAAAGGTCATTTCCATTTAGAATTGGTCTTACCACGTTTGATAGATGGTGTTGTTGTGATGAGGCATCTTGAGACACTCAAGTTCAAGTTCTCGCATCATCCAAATACAGGACGAACCCGGAGTTGAATTATCAACCAGTATTACCGATCATTTGATATCGTGCAGTCGATTCATTGCGCGATATTTTGTCTTCTTTTCAATGTCGCCATGATGACCTACACAAGGTATACATACATGCGACGATTAACATTGATCAGCGGATCGACGTATGATCAACACCACGAGGATTTATCTGCAGCCTCCCGCCTTTTAGGTATCCCGCATTGGCACCAGTATCTCCTGCTAGAATATTCAACTGTGAAGATCTTCATGCAAGATGAACTTGCCGAGCCACGATGCCGGAACTCGCAGCGAGATCGTTCGCAGCGTCCATCATGAAAACTCAAAATAGATCTGTGGTAGACCCTGCTCTTGTGAGCCAAGATATGATCAACATACCATACTGCATTCGGAGCACGCGTGTCAACAATAGTCCAATTGGAGTTGATTGTTGTGGTTGATGGAATGCAAGGGGGTGCAGTGGAATGCGCATATCATTCGTCCATTCTGCCTCGATGGTGGATTGTACATTATTGTACAATAAGACAATACTGGTATTTTATTCGCTTTCTCCGTGTCTTAAAATGAAATTCTCGAAGACAATTGGACGCTTCCTTCCAAGTTGTTCCAAACGTGGCTGCAAATGGCCCAGCCGAATGTAGATAATCTCAGGGCTTTTGTAGGGTAAAGGATCTTTGCCACGAAGTCGTCATCATTCTCTTCTACTTTCAATTCATTACAAACTAATGTGAAGTGTTTCACGTACTGTGATGACTTCAGCGTTGTCGAATATGAAGTATTAACGTAGTTCGAGCGAAGAATAGGGCCTAGGTTAGATGTCATTCGACATTCTCGATAAAGTGAGCCACCACGATGGAGGCAGACGACTTTTCTCCCCTTCAAATGCCGCTGTTCACTTTCGTCTTACACGATCTGGGATCCACTGCGTGATGATCCTTGTCAGATCCGTCATGGCGTGGCTGTCAACCAGATGCGAACTGATCACGACTGGAATGTACCGTCTGTCATCTCGACACGCACGCTGCTCCTTTCATCTCTACTGTCGTCCGATGATCGCAGTCATAAGAGTTCCCCACTCAAGTCCCATACTAAAATGAATGTTTACGTGGAGGGTAGAAGATCGACGCCGTCCCAAGACTAGAACAGCTCATCTCTCGTGCCATGGGGTCTAAAACCTGATGCCCACATCCCCACCTCTCAGCGGGTCGAGGGCAAATTCCCCAAGGTCTTCGTGATGTATCCCCAGAATTGCATGTGTTGTACTTCCCCATGCGGCTCATGTGCCGCATGCGATGAGATGGACTGGGAATATAAGAACCGCCTGCCGGGGAATATCTTTGTGGTAACAAATATACCAGTTACTCCGGACCATATTATTTCGTCCTCTTGCCTTTTAGCCAATCCCCGGAGAATATCAGTTCGGCCATTTTCATCATGAAGCTCACCACCGCAACTTTGACCACCATCTTCCTGGCTGGAAATGCACTCGCTGCACCCCGTTCTGGCTTGGCCGAGCGCCTGGAAGCTCGTGGCGTCCTGAATCGCCAATCTATTCCACCTCATATGATCGACCACTCCGACGAAGAGAATGGTGTTCTCCTCAAAGAAGGCTCCAACTCGGCCAAGGTTCAATACAGCAAGAATTGGGCTGGTGTCGTTCGAGAGCAGCCTCCTCCTAGTGCCACCTACAATGCTGTCTCAGCCACTTTTACCGTGCCTGATCCTACTGCCACTGATAATTCGGGAGATACCCAAGCTGCTTCGGCATGGGTTGGTATTGATGGAGATACATACACCAATGCTATTCTGCAGACCGGAATCGATGCCTATATCGAAGGTGATGGCCAGAAGTCCTACGATGCTTGGTATGAGTGGTATCCTAATCCAGCGGAGAACTTCCAGATTGATCTCTCTGCCGGAGATGTAATTGTTGCAAAGGTTGAGTCTTCCTCTCCTAGCAAGGGTGTTGCTATCATTGAAAACAAGTCATCCGGCAAGAGTGTTACCAAGACTCTTTCGGCGCCCTCCACATCCGCCACTCTTGGAGGACAAAATGCTGAGTGGATCGTTGAGGATTTCAACAGTGGTGATTCTATGGTTCCATTGGCCAACTTTGGCAAGATCAGTTTCACGGGTGCCCAAGCAAAGGCTGGTGATAACGAGTATGGTGTCAATGATGGCGAGATTTTGGATATCCAACAAGGTGGAAAAGTTCTGGCTGAGGTCCATGTTGATAGCGACACCGAGTTTACTGTTACCTACCAGTAAGCTCAGCATCTCTAAGTATATGGTTGTGCTTGGATTGACGGGACATTTCCCGGTGTTTGAAAAGGCGTTAAGGTTATTTTCTGTTCTAGACTAAATTAGGAATTAGAGGCAGAAGGGCTGCCCACGATTGGATATAATATGCTTTATCGAAGCTCCTAATATAATTTCTTTCTTCGAGATAAACCTCCGGTAACACCTGCTTTGTCTCACAGCTGAACCAATGCATGCTTGAAGACATTGTCCGGGTCATATTGCTCCTTGGCTCTTTCGAGTGTTTCATAGCGATTGCCATATATGACCTTGGAATCCAGGCCCTCGTTTCGAGTGAGCGGAATGTAGGAAATGGGGTAGATGTTGGCTGGGTCTGTCCTCGCCAGAGCATTGTTGAATCGTTGAGCCCAGACTAAGAGCTCATCAAAAATCTCCTTGGATGAAGACATGGGGATGATCTCGATATAAAAGTGTGGATCCCTAGCGTTGAATATGGATTCCTTGCACTCTCTTGGTGCCTCTGAGCGAAGCTCATGCACCCCGAACGTGAATCCCGGGTGATTAGGTTTATTTCCAATGTAGGTGCTGATCACATCGACAACCTCGGGGGTTAAGTCGTAAACCCCAGGACAGAAAATGGAGGCATATGTTGTCTTTTCGATCAACTTGGCCATTCCTTCGTTGAATTCAAGAATTGTAGTTTCGACCACAGTATTAGCAGCAACTGGAGCCAGACTGACTATCTTGTCGACCCATTTATGACCTTCCACAAGATCATCGGCAGACCAAATCAACACAGTAGCAAATGACTTTCCTTCTGGTACATGCATCACGGTTTGATACAGACCTAAAGCGGATGGGATGCTCTCTTTCTTCAGCTTGCGATAATTGTCATGGTACAAGCGAGCTGTTGAAGTCAGATCCTTAGATTCATAGATGATGAGCCCAGCGAGTATCTGACATTGGAAATATCAATATCTGGGTTCCTAGAATTTTCGAGAATGACTCTACCTTCATAGACGGATAAACCTTGATGATGAGTTCATAAATAAGCGCCACAGCACCTCCTCCCCCTCGGATAGCCGTGAGCATGTCTTCGTCGGCATCGCGTATATTACCCTGTGCATCAACCACCCGAGCACCGACAATTTGATCCACTCCCAGTCCGTAGTGACTGCTCAGGAGGCCGTATCCCCCATGTGTCGCCCATCCAGTATACCCAACACTCGGTGTGACAGGGTGAGGTGTTGTTACTTCATGTTTTTGCAATTCTCGAAGTAGATTCATGGTAATAACTCCACCACCAACCCTTGCGATATGAGAACTTTTGTTCACTTCGACATGGTTGATCCCACGAATGTCAATAGTGACCGCATCTTCTACCTGGGTCCTACCAAACATGTCATGTCCTCCTGCGCGAACACTGAAGGGTAATTTGTTTGCCGTAAGAACTTTTACCAAGGAAGAAATTTCCTCGATTGTAGAAGGACACACTATGATACTTGGAGTTCGGGTTTCTTGAATGACAAACTGCTCGCGGAGAGCCGCAAAATCCGGAGATTCTGGAATTACATTTCGAATTTGTGGGTTCGTGGTTAGAAAATGCCTGAGCTCGTCCATTATTTCAGAGATAAGCAAGGGTCGTTAGGTATATGTGATGCGGGAAAAGAAAATAGAATTTCAAGCCTGGGTCGATAGACTTGGGCCTTGGATCTTACTATTTATGCTTTCCATGGAGCAGTGGCTGGGGGCCTTAAATGACCACTCGTCATACACACACGGCGAAGCTTCGAAATTGCGAAAATCATTTCATTCAGTGGGGTAACAGTCTTTTTATAATTATTTTTGATGTCATAAAAGCTATAAATCACGTTTTGATTCGCTCTCATAGTTTTGAATCGCAGTATTTTCTTGAAGCGGCGAAAAGTGCGAGCATTCCAGGCCTTTGTGGGGTCTGCAGTGTGGCTAAATTAAATACGAAACCAGGAATACGATGATGCAAGCTGTTCATTGGCTAGTAATATTCTAACTTGATAAATAAGGCCTGGTGATTTTATCTGAACTTCAAAAACGTTCAAGTTAAAACCATACAACATTGAGCTTCTCCGTTTTCGCATATACATAAAAGTAACTATAGACTACGAGTTCTGATCCGCTTATTTCTTGATCCGACAAGCAAATCAGAGTGTCCATGCGTAGCATATCAGTGACATTACTGTACTCACTTTCATCGGAGATCGTTTCGGAGATGTCTCTTTTTGGAACCCCGAAGAGAGATGAGAAGGTAAACTGCCATTGAGTTACGGAGCTAACTAGCATAGTAGAGTATAAGAATGCGAAGAGATAGCGAAGACTCTGGAGAACATTCGACTGCCGATTGCAATCAAAATGAGTGGTTAAAACGAACCTCTAGACGTGTTGATCATTGGAGCCGGCATCGCTGGCTTGTCAGCCGCGATTGCACTAGGAAAACGAGGACATCGGGTTGTGGTAAATGGGAGACTCCATTTAAACGAAGTCAGTCTAGTATGAAGCTAAGATGTATAGATCCTTGAGAAGTCACGCTTTCTTAGAGAAACAGGCGCTGCGATCCACCTACCACCAAATTGTACCGCAGTATTGCAATGGATGGGCATAGATCCGGAACACTTTGAAGGAACTCTCCTTAAAGAGGTATGTCTTTGTTGGTTCAAGAAGAGAGCCGCGAGTTTGTTCTGACGTTGTGCAAGGTTCATCGATATGACGCTGGAGGAGATCTCAAATTTAAGCAAGACTTTGCCGGGACTCGTCAACATTGGCAAGCTGTAAGTTTGGCAGCTTTGGATTCTGAATCAAAGCTCATGAACCTAGGAATGGTATCTTATTCACCGAGTGGACTTGCATAAAAGCCTGAGGCTCAAGGCTATTGAGACTGCAGAGCTCCATCTAGAATGCAAGATCGCATCAATCGACATCAAATCTACTGATCCTTCTGTTGTGTTAGAAGACGGCCGGGTGTTCTCTGCTGATCTTTTGCTAGGCGCCGATGGCCTTCATGTAAAACCTGAAAGATATGAGAGTGGCAATCGAAGCTGATCTGACAATATGAAACCAGTCCCAGACTCGTCCTATCATCTCCCCGGGAGTCTCTCCTTACCCAGTTGGCACTTCGAGCTTTCGCTGGCTTCTGCCTATAGATGATCTGAAGAAGAATGAATGGACGAAAAGATATGTGGATGGAGATGGCATATTCTTGGAATGGAGCGCCAATGATTGAAGATTAGTCGCCTATCCGTGCTCTGACAATACGATAACGAATCTTTGCGCCTTCATGCCATCCGAAATGGCTCGCGTAGAATTGGATACTCAATGAGACAGTGAGTGCGGCGAATTTTTTTTAACAACATGCCTTTAATTTCTTTCTTCAGCTGACACGTGGTTGTGTAGGATGGCAGGAAGTCGGCGACAAAGACACCGATCCTGCAAGGCTTTTCGGAGTTTACTTCTGCCGTACAGGACATCATTCAAAGCGCCGATCAAAGTCTCAAAGTGTGGGATCTGTTCGACATGGATCCCCTTGCCACTTGGGTCAAAGGGAATGCCGCACTATTGGGCGATGCTGCACATCCGTTCCAGCCATGTAATATACTCCTACACCGACTGGTCAAGTATCTCGACTCAAATCCCGAATCTTTGAAATGCTGATTTCTTTTTTTTTTCTCTGCATTGTAGATATGGGACAGGGTGGCGCGATGGCCATTGAGGATGGAGTGAGCATTGCTACCTTGCTACCTCTTGGCACTAAAATGCAAGATGTCCAGGCAAGGCTTGCAATGTATCATCATTCTCGCCGACCAAGAGTCGATATGGTCTTCCATTACACCAGGTTAAATGGACGACGGGAAAATGATGAGAATAACGTTCGGATCACACGTGGGTTCTTATTAAAGCCATATCTATAGTTCTTGTGGGCATTGTTGCTAATTGATTGTGACAGCGGCTGAAATGATCGATTTCATGAAAATCTGCATTTCTAATAATGAGCTAAAGACATCTCAGGAACTGCTGGACCGTTGCAACATCCACAGCAGCTAGATCAATGCGTCAAGTGGTCCGGATTACCATGCGAGAACTCACGAGATCAGCATGGTGTTTCAATATAAAGTGTACAATCTATGGACTTCAATTCTCAGAATCCTTTTTCTTGTCGCTAGCAACTTTTCATTTCATTTCATGAATCACTAATTCAACCACTTTTCGGGTGTCTGCACACTGACCCAGGTTGTCGGGAAATTCCATTCGATGAGTAGTCAGACACGATTTAATACGATATGCCCGTTTCTGAGATCACACAATGCGCCAGAGAGCCAGGTTGAAGTGGCGTGAACGACCTTCTCCTCGGATCATGCAAGATGGAAATTGTTGACGTGGTATGCATGTAGTAAAGTGGTGTGCAATTCGGAGAATCCCCGCAGAATTCCGGGGGGGGAAACAGCAAAAATCTTCTCAATGCCCTATATATTGGATCTATCTACCGTACACGCATCTGGTGAAGCAAACCCAGAGCTTGAAAGTACGGTTGATCTCGTACCCTCATGAAGGCCTGGCCTCCCAAAACTCACACTTTGAAGAAGTCCGAACCTCGGCCACCGTACGAAAAGGTCGGGCGAGTTAAGCCGATGGAGACTCTCCACTTGGCATCCGTGTCACGGCAGCCTAGCATTGGTTACCAACATGTCGGGAGAGGGAGAGAGGGGTGGAGGTTTAGGACAACGCCGATCTGGAAACTCGCCCGCCTCGGCATGGAATTTCAAAATGGTCTGGGTGGATAAAGCCCTGCTAGGAGATCAGGAGTTGACTGCGAGCGGCTGAGACAGAAAAATGCTTGCTCACATATAGTATTTGATATCTTGATGTCGGGATTTGGAGGAAGCAACGTTTGGAGATACAACAGTGGGGGATCTCAAACCTGATACATCGCATGCAGATGGTCCCCCTTCCAGCAATCTGGTACAAGGATTTGATCCCTGCTCCGAGTCAGAGCTGACCGGGCGAGAGGTACCCTGTTTGTGCATGAGGGTGGTATTCCATGTGTGTTGCTTTGGCGTGCAAAAGAAAAATACAACTAATTTAGTATTCATTGATGTGTATGTACATACACGGAGTCCCCACGGCTTAATCGTGTCCTTTTTTTCTCCACCAGCACCGGAGTCTCGGGTCAGACGTGGATTTTCACCTGCCATTCGATTGTTGACGAGCATGCAGACCGCCCCTTTTTGTTAAAAAAATATATATAAAAAAATTCCCGAACACGACAGACGCAGAGAATGGGAGTGGAGTCGGTGACTCCCGGGGATTTTCGCAGGTCATAACACTCGAGTTGCAAATAGGTATTCAAATCGTAGTGTACATTTACTACATATTTAGCATTATGGCAGTACGTCCAGGCCTTCAAAAACATAAGCTGTGAATTCTTGGATGTAGGTTGTAGATCACACTTGCAGATTCTGATGGTCATGGATGCATAGGCTCGACCGGCCGAAGTCTTTCGTATTGTCAGAAGAAGAAAAATAGAAAAATAGAACGAATATAGCGACGATAGATTTAATAAATTCCTAGAAGATCCCTGTCGCCGCATGACCTTATTCTCGGAACCCGCTTTTTCCATTTCCAGGCTCGCATCCCGACAGAGTGGTTGAATCTGGTGGGGACCAGAATGCTTTAACTTCGAAATAGCAGTACTCGCATGAGTTAGATTCCCGGCATTCTGGGTCGAAATCACGTACATTTCCCTTGCGCGTTGTCCTGGATCTTGGAAGACAGCGCAGGGTGGTCCTGGCTAAGGTGTTGCGGCCAATTTCTTTTTCTTCTTCTAGCCGATACCCCCCACCTTATTCCAGTGAACTTCGGTGGCTTTGGTCTTCATCGTTTATGATTCGATGCCCCGGTCGTTTTGGTTAAAATAATGGCGCATGCCGCAGATATTGCAGATATACAAGTTGATCCAGACGTCAGCGTAAGTACAATTTGTTTCCCGGAATTCATGCACAGAGCTTGAGGCGACTGAGACTTTGAGTTAGTCTTCTAGCGACTATGACAGTGTGCGGAGTGACTCGACCTCTTTATCGGAATCTATTTATTCGTATGTTTACGAAAATGGACGCACGTATCATGCCTATCGATCCGGGTCCTATGTACGTACAGTGATCAGCATTCGCGTGCAGCTTGAGTTCCAGCCAGCTAATGAATGAAATAGATTTTGCCCAATGACGAAAGAGAACAGGGTATGATTCTCTATTTCAGTTTAAAGCGGTGAAGCGATTAATGCTAATGCATCGATCAGACAGACTAGATGTGCTGCATCATGTTTTCCGACTTGTCCAAAATGGCGAGTTGTGCCAAACGGAGCTCGAGCACCCGCAAAGGATACTTGATATCGGTACAGGAACAGGAATATGGGCAATAGAAGGCTTGTCATAGCTGTTGCATTCGACCTCGAACAATATATGACTGACTTTTTATAGTTGCGGACCAATTTCCAGGGGCAGAGGTCATTGGTGTAGATCTATCTCCAATTCAACCTGGGTGGTATGTTTAATATTTGATAAGTCGCAGATGTCTCAAGATTAACAAACTCGCAGGGTCCCACCAAATGTTCGCTTTCTTATTGAAGACGTCAATCAACCAGAATGGAGCTTTGATGAAGGCTCATTTGATTTTATTCATATCCGAAGCCTTTCGGGTTGTATAGACGACTGGCCTCAATTTCTACGCAGATGCCACGAGTAAGTTGATCGAAAGAGTCAGCCACTTTCGGGGAATCAGATGTTCTTGTTGAACCCATCGGGACTGACCAGAATCTAGCCACCTTAAACCCGGAGGTCGGATTGAAGTGTCTGAATGCTACCCACGTCTAGCATGTGACGATGATTCTTGGCCACAAGACAGTCATTTACGCACTTGGGAGGTATGACCAAATATTTTATTCTGCTTCATCCGAAAAACTAGCTGAAGTTCTAGATAGATTGAGTTCTACCGAATAGCCGAAATTCAAGGTCGGATCTGGGATCTATCAAATCGAGTGAGAGATTTGTTAGAAGCAACCAAATTCGAGGATATCGAGGAGATGGAAAGCCTTGTTCCAGTGGGGACTTGGCCGAAAGATCCAAAACTGAAGGAAATTGGTCGTTATTTTCGAGCACAGCTTTCCGATGGCGCGGTAGAGAGCTATTCGCTCGCCCTATTCACGCGGTTTGGGAAATGGACATCTGCAGAGATGCAGGTCTTACTAGCTCGGTTAAGATCAGAGCTCCGAATGAACAAAATGCACGTATACGCTCGAATGTATGTCTTTCCCCTAATATTATCATAATCTTGTGGACTGCCAAGCTAATTTGAATAGGGGCTTTTACACAGCTCGAAAAGCACTATGAGATGACCTCAAGTTGAGACAGCAGATTTCCAGCAGTTATGAATAATGATAATGACCATAGACAGAATACACCAGCATATTCTAGCATGTTCAAGCCTTCAATATTCTTTTTTTCCTTGTCTTTCCTCAACTCCAAATGTTCGTCTAATAGAAACATTGTATGCCTCAGGCATCACGTGATGCCTCACGCCCTCATTCGCTTTTCAACCTCCTTTCTTGAGTGTTTGTCTTTCAACCATTTCATTCCATGTTTCTTCCACAACTGGACCTGGGGGTTTATATAAAGTAAATAATGGGGAAATGGAGTCCATGACTTTGCGCCCCGAACCTCCTGACGGTTTTCGAATCAGGCGTAAGCCCGTCTCCAACCCCAATTTGCGGGAGGCTGCGGCTGCCGATCCCCCATGCTCTCTAAATCGAATGCCACAGTCGTTGTCCCGGCCGCCATCTTATACGGATCTTTTTGGACCTCCGCAGCTATCAGTTCCGTTGGAAACACCTCAAAGGCCTCGAACAGCCGGTGCGACATCTTCATCGACCTCAATATCAACGCAACCACTGTCACAGCCTCAACCTCCCGTGCCTACCCCAATCCAGAAAGCATATGGGGAAGCCCGGCACTTCCTTGGCGGGTTAATCAACCATCCTTTTGAGTCGAACAAGCATTTCACCATCCTGCGCCATTCTCATGGATTAGTTTTCTACCGAGGCAATGCCACCTCGGTCGCGGTATCTATCTTCTCCGATACCCCACTGCCGCTCGATCGCACCCTTTGGCTGCAGAACAAAGGATGGTCCGGAAAGACCGGAATGCGCACCAAAGCTTTGTTTAGACTAAATGATAGTTGGCTGGATGTTACACCGGGAATGCCCCTGCGAGCTGACCAGGTAAATACCGATGATGAACGAGCTTGGCAGCGCGATATCAAAAAGTTTCGCAAAAAGGCACCCCCGCGTCCAAGGGATAAACATCACCTCCGGGAGACCGCTGTGGTGAGAATTCCCTCAGAGGCCGGGGATGGATATTTTCAACTGGTGTTATGCCAGGGTGCAAAGAAAAAGGTACTGGGAAACAGTCCGGTTTTCCGCGTTCTATCGACCTCTGCCAACCCCCACTCCATCCGCGGTGCTAGTCTCACGACGTTGCCTCTTGAAGTTGGCGCAATGGTTGTCAGTTTATATGCGCAAACGGCTGCAAGAACTGCTGCCGCTCCCGCCTCTGCTGCGGTTGCTGCCAGAGTCGACCGGTATCGTCCGGCTTGGTTTAAACAAGCCGCCGTTCAAAAGGCTTATTCCGCTAGTGGCGTTGAATCACGCGTCGCGGGGTTATTCACCTCATCCGCGGGCCCTGGTCCATCTGTCGCATCTGATGGGGGCGTCTCGCCAATTACTGGCCAGGATGCGCCATTGCCTGTTGAGAATGGTCCACAGGAACCGTTTCCAATGACTTTCAAGGCTCGAGTACAGCTTGGTCCCTCACAAACGTCGAGCAATTCTGATGGAACTCCGAGATTGACCCTTACTACTGTACCAGACTGGGTATCAGAGCAGCTCCGTGGGTACTTTTTTGGTTGGGCAAAATTTGGCACGGATAAAAAAAGTGATCCATCGTCGAGCACTTGGTCCCCTATAATTCTCGCAGTTCGGACCTTAGATCCCCTTCAAGCTGCTCGCGTCAACATCTCCCAAATCTCGAAACACATCGTGACGCTTCGTCTGCTTGACGAAGTTGATGAATCCTTAACATCTTCCAAGGTACAAATACGTCTCATGGGTTTTCTCAGAGTCGAAGTACCGCCACCAAAAGGTAGCACCAGTCAAGAACTTGCGGATGCACACGCTGCAGCAGCTGAAGCATCTATCCTTGCGGATGCTTACGATGCAGACGTTGTACAGAGCACTCTGGCCCATCCGGCATGGTCTCCCGAGACACTCAGTGCAGTTGAAGTCCAGAAACAAAGTTCAACCTGGGTGGAACGGACTATGGATGGATATTCGGCTATCCGAATCAAGGGTCAAAAGCTAGTTGAGCAGGTTCCCTTGCATAAGCTGGGTGTTCGTTCAGCGACTGATGAATTGCGGGAGCGACAGGTGGCAGTCAGTGGATTCTATATCGTTCGATGATATCCCTTTGTATAAGTATTTTGTATTTCTAAACGAGTATATGCGCCAATGTTGGCTGCTGCTCAGGTGAATTTCGAAGGTGAAGAGGCGCCAATGTTTACGCTTCATGTATTACCCATAAGTCTAACAAATGGCACAGACTCATAATCATAATCAATTCAGTGCCTATCTTAGATATGTCCCCTCAAATATTACCCTGTGTTCATAATCGAAAAACTTCATGGCCCAACTGGAGGTTCTGACGCAGCCAAATTACACTGCCGAAAAAGTCGTACCTCATCCGGCTTGAAAGCCCCTACAACAGAATGCAACACGCCCCTGTTATTAAACAAGACAAGATCTCCATCCTCCCAGTCATGTGGGTAGACATATTGAGGACTAATTGCAGGTCGCTGCAATTTGTAAACAATATCACGCACGCGCTCCAAGTCATCAATGACGGTCCCGTCTGCAAGATGAATTTTGTGGACTGCAGACGGATGAATCTGTAATGACAATTTTCCAGTTTCTGGATTTTTCCAACACATTGGGTAAACCATGATCTTCTCGGTGTCAATTGGTGGGAGCTCAGAGTCTGGCAACTCTCGACCTTCCGAGTGCATGCCCAGCCCGGTGGAGCGAGATCTGGCGGAACTCATCCAGATATACCTAGGTAGATTTTCTTGTTAGGCGGGAATATGAAGCAAATTGGGAATCGAAACCAGGCACTTACGGATGAGGAGCATATTCGACCTTGCTTGTGCGTACAAATTCCTGGTCTTCTGGAGAAAGCAGGTCGTACATGCGCTGGCCACTCACAAAAGCCGTCGTTCCGAGAGGTACGTCCATTGTTTCTTCGCTACCATCATCGTAAAGGAGGGTCTGACGACGCCCTTTTGGAACATTTACTGCCAAAAGAGTTGTTACCTGCGGAGGATGTAGACCGTACAGAGCAGCATCAATATGCCACCTGTAAAACCGGGTGAAGTCGTAATCTTTTTCGTCTGGGACATGGTCCTTGTGAAATGTTCGATGGTGCGGATGTTTTAATTGCACATTCTCCAGACCTTCGTATGAAGGTACAAACCCATTGCCAATAACCTGAACTTGGGGTTGATGTGGAACAGTTTTGAGATCTGGGTGCAGAATACTCCGCTTTGCATCGATGGTCTTTCCGTGTCCGTAGCTCTCAGATACCGGGTCGAATCGCTTCGTGAGCTCGTATTGTGCCTTTGGTGATAGTTTATGCTGGTTCTTGAAGACCACTACATGGTAGTTATACAGTGCCTTGCGGACGGAGGCAAATTGCTCGTCTATAGCGTATCAGCAGTGTGAAGTTCGCATGTATCTTGAAACACCACAGACCTGTCAAATTTTCAAGGTCAACTCCATCAATCTGAGCCCCAAAATCAATTTCCGACCCCATCGGAGGCTCTAACGGTCGCACGGTCGGCAAGGTAATTGTTGCGGTAGTGGACATGGCTGTTTGGGGCGTAGATCTCGGCAGGGATAGTCTTGCTGAGAAGAAAGTTTTATAGTTCGGGTCCAAGCGTGCAGTTCGTGTAGTATAAGTCCTTCCGATATTTAAGCATCCGAAGGGTCGAAGCCGAGATAGACACGGTCCGTGAGACATGCCGAATTTATAGGCGAGACCTAACGGCATTGAGTCGGAAACTTGGAACTTCACGGTCCTCAGCTGCGATGATTATCAAGTGCGGACGAGTGCGGACGAGTGCGGAAAACTCGATAAGATCTCCGATTTGCAGCTGAAGAAGGGATGGGACAATAAGATTAGTGTAATATATTATGGCATATGGATAGCCGATTATACATTGCGTCAAATTGAATGTGCTTGAGGAGTTTCTATACTGTTATCTCAAGTATTGCCTAAACCTGACCGGATTTCGCCACCATGACACAATGTTTCGGAATCAGATACAAGTTGAAGTAATCAACAATTTACATGAACAATGCCGATCATATCCCACTTCTACCAGAATTTCCACCATGGGCCTCGCGGTCGCTCTGGTTGTTCAGCTTCAAGAATCTCCTGGAGTCCAGTGTGCATATCAACCTCCTCCGGTCGCCAGGCCCAGGGATCTCTCCAGAATAAAGCCCGATGACCAAAATAAAGGATCAAAAATGCCGGGATACCGATATACGCCGTAAAGAAATTACTGACTGACCACTCGGATGGGAAAAACACGGTGAATCCATTTATCAAGACCATGAGAGCTGCACCTGAAACACCAAATATCGCTCCATAAGGTTGGATCTTGGACTTGTACGGTTGCTCGATTCCCTGCGCTTGGACAGCTTTGCGGAATCGAAAGTACACAATCACACAGCATATCCATGAGATAAAACCAGAGGTATTAGTGAAATTGACGAACCAGTTAAACACGATCGAGCTCGAGTTTCCAACGGAGAGATAAGCCAGACAAGAGAAACAAGCCGACACGGCGACGGCATAGTATGGCACACCCCAGCGATTGCAAGACTTGAAGATGCTCGGCGCATTTCCAGACATCGCAAGAGAGTAGAGAGAGCGAGAAGACATGTACAAGAAAGAGTTTCCAGCAGACCAAGCCGAGGTTAGAACTGCTGCGTTGACGATGTGGTCCAAGACAGGAATTCCGGCGTTTTGGATTCCTACCACGAATGGAGATGAGTTAACAGTGCCATCGCCTTTGGTGAGTCGTGCTGCATCGGACGGACAAATTACACCAATCGCAAGCACACCGAAAAGGTAAAAGAAGACTAGTCGATAGATATAGCGTCGCGCCGCGCGTGGCACGTTGCGACGAGGATTCTCCATTTCACCACCACTGATGATAATGAGCTCAGGCGCGAAGATGAAAGCAATTGCACTTGAGACAGTGCACTTTAGCAGTCCAACGAAGCGTCCAGTATCGCCATCCACGATATAAGTATTGAAGGATCCAGGATCTTTCCAATAATGAAATCCGAGACGCTGGCGGTTTGGACCACCACCCCAGAACAAGATAAAGGAAACCATCAGGAGCCCGATCAGAGTTATGATTTTGATACCGGAGAACCAAAACTCGGATTCGCCATAGAAACGCACTGGAAGGAAATTCAGGGCAATGATAACAACCATCATGATGGTAATCCACACAGCGATATTGATGGTACCATTGGTATCCCAGTATCCAATCACCAGCCCAGCAGCGGTGCTATACAACGTGATAGAGTCAGTGGATTGTATATCGATTGATCGGAAGAATCCAGGATGCCACGCTGGTGTGGTTATGCTCACATCTCATAGGGGACCAGAATACCCAACGAATACCAATATAGGTATCCCATCGCAAACCCCATACTCCTAGAAACGTATCTGAACCCATGATAGCTCATTGTTCCACCATGGACAGGGAGATAGGCGCCAATTTCTGCGATGGCTGTGACAAGTGCGTAGACCATGGCCGAGATGAAAAGATAGCCTAGGAGCAATGAAGCAGGGCCACCGGTGGCCAAAGACTGCCCAGAAGATACGAAGAGACCTTTGGAAACCAGTCAGAATATCAGATATTCCCTCTGGTTGATATTATGCTTCCGACTTACCGGTGCCAATTGTTCCACCTAATGCCATGAGCTGTACATGGCGGTTTTTCAGACCACGCTGGGTTGTCGCGTATCGTTCATCCAGCAAATCCGCCTCGACTATATTGCGCATCGATTTTCCTTTTTCTGTCATTGGATTCACGTCATACCCTGCGGGCGATGTCGCCGGTTCTATGGTCGCCATATTGTTGACTTCCCAGGTGCAGGTCTGCTCGAGCGTAGATTTTCTCTAGGGATGGGAATAGAGTCATTCTTAAATAATCAGCTGTTGCTCAGCCCACTGCATGAGAAGCTGCGAGGGGCCTGTGATAAGCTAAACGAAGACGCTAAAGAGTCCGGGGTAAACACGAGACTCACCCTTTTTTTTGGTTAGTGCATACAAGTGGAAACGAAAATCGTGACCAGAAATGTTCCGTGGCAGCCAAGATAGGCCCAGTTGCAAGTATCTCCACAAGTTAAATCCGTTTAAAGTGCTCAAGATGTCTCCACATTACTAGTATTTTTGCTTCCCTATCGCTCGGACTTCTATTGCCAGTGATACTCTAGCTCATATACTCACACTTATCAGCGATGTTGACTTGGAAGACAAATCATGATCGTGTATCTCATTCTCAGCTTAGTATTAGCGAACAGTCTTTGCCAGCCACACCGGCAGCTTTCCGGTAGACCGGGATATCGTATCTCGCCTTAGATCTCTGCCATGTTAAGACTGGCTACTTTGTATTTCAAGGTCAAGGGCCTTCTAAATAGTGAAACAACCGGACCGGTAGCCGGACCGGCAAAGATACAATGCCCAGTCTTTTTAAATGCTAGTTCACTGAGTTTGCAAGCGATAACCTACTAAATTATCTTCGTCTTATCAGCGGGCAGTCAGCAGGGAAGAATCGAAGCGACGGCCGCATTAGTTATGCTGGTGGCGGCCGAAATAACCTGCGCTAGGTCAAAAAAGGAATAAATTATTGTCCACAATGAGCGTAGCCAATTATAAGCTGATCTTGTCGGTTATACGAGGTCGGGGCGCTGCCCAGACGGCATGTTTCTTACCTGCTCTACTGCGAGTGGATGGTCCAGGTTGTTTATCAGCCGAGGAGAACGGCTCCCCTGCGCAGACAAGAAGAAAGGGTCCTAGCTGTCTGAAACAACATTCATCGATCTGTATTACTCAAAGGCTTCTCTGAAGCTCACTCGGAACTTTAATACAAAGAAGAGCAGGAAAATAAGCAACGAGCCAACAAAAGTAGAATCAAAAATAGAAATGGAAGCCTTCGGAGTGTTGTAAGGGCGTCGAGAACTATAAACCCCAGCCTAGTGCAACATCTACACTCTTGGGTACTATTCTTGTGTAGTGCCGAGTATCAGTATTTATTTTATCAAGGGATGTGATGGTTTTTATGTCATTTGATTACTCATCGGAGGTAATTTTGACTAGAAGTCTTTTGATAAAATCTGTAAGAATGCTTGTATCCATAGCATCATTCTATTCTGCCACGTGAAACCTTGTATAATACACTGGCATAGGCATCAGGCCACTAATCTGAAAAGAAACTGTTCCTCTACAGGGGCATTCTGGGTGATGTAAATGAACTCAATTAGTATCAGCTAGTTTTCATTTTGCTTTCACTTTACTTTCAAAAAACAGAAGTAAATGCAAACTGACACTTGTTTTAAAGTTTGAAAGTTGGTTCATGAAGAATGTAGGGAGTCGCCGATGTAGTCAAGTAGGTAACAAAAGTAAATAGCTTGACTCACGACACTTTGATCGTCGCACGACGTCGGCTGCAGCATCCAAAATCCTGACTGCAATGCAAGTAGTGGACTCGATTGCTGTGATCACGAATTGTACGCCATGAGCGCTCGCAACAGCCACAATTGCATGAGCAGCAACCTTCGCTAAGCTGACAGTATATCATCTCGAATCTCCACAAATTGTGTGGCCGAAGGTTTTCCTGCTGCTGTGCTTTCTTCACATACTTGTCGATATGTATACCGGATGGCTTGGCTTTTTCAAAATCTGTCACTCGATGCAGAAGGGTAATAAAATCGTCGCGTAAACAGTCGAGTTCCCGGATACAGTCATCTATCTTCAACGTCTGTGCGGCGCTTGAAGAGACCGAGAGTAGCATAGGTTGCTCCTCAGCGTTGTCGTAATGGAAGAGCCGAGCGCTGAAGTGCATCTCAAGCTGGATGATCCGATGAAGCATCCGAACCTCATTCTTATGTCTCTTGATCCAGACGAGCTGAGGTTCTACTTCTTCCGTCCTTGATAAATCTGTTTCTAGACCTGCGAGGTAGTTGGGATGTCGAGTCAGACATGTCTGGTCGTGTTTGCTTGTCTGTCGAGTCAACAGTGACAGAAGTGATTTGATTGTCATGTTTTCTCAACTTCGGCAATGTTCGAAATAACATGATAGTTAAGTAGTAGGCACTACTCCGAGCGTAGGCGTGGAAGTTCAGGTGTGTTTCAGGTTTGAGAATTAAGAAGGAAGAAAGAAGAGAAGTCGATTTATGGAATGACAACCTTCTTATCAAGAAGACATCACCACGACGAAAGAGGCAGTCACCCAATTAAGACTAGACCCGGAAGCTTAAAGTTTCTACCAAAGCAGAGCCGCAAAATAAATACAACTTTTTTATACAACTTTTGGAGTCTATTGGTGTTGATAGACTAGATGTTAGGTTGATGAGATTAAATTTATTAGGGCATCACTAAAGAGTCATTACTTGTACACTCTAGATCGAAGAGCTGAGAGTTTCTATGGAAAGGGCAATGCCAGAGCGAATTCATGAATACAAGGTAGCAGTACTATGAGTACTAGTTACTTCGTTGGTTACTCATTTAGTGGTGACTATAAAAAAGAAGTAAATATTTCGAATGACTAGTAGCTTAGTTTATAATGATATCTTAACTTCCAATTCAAAATGCTTTCATATTTCGACAAGGAGCTATCTAGGCGTGGCCGTAGTGGTCTATGATCCAACGAGTCACCCAGTATGATTCAAGTGGAATTCAACTCCGATTATTCTGGAAAGATTCAATAGTATTAGTACTATTCATTTCACGCCTCTGATTCTACTCTGATTAGCAGCACAAGATGATACTCTGCGCAATCCTTGGCCATCGACTCCCCCGCGTGCGGATCCGATGACTCCGCATCCCCGCACGGTACGACGGCAGAATTGTCAGTATAAAACAGTAACAGTGACCATTGAAGAGGGATAGAGCTACGAGGTATATTTCCAAGATACATAGGTCAATGTTCATATGCTAGTCATCTCACCTTCGGCCCCGTTTATCTCATACCAGTTCTATACTATACTATACTACGCCACGTCTAACAACAATGAAAGCCCTCGTCTACACGAAACACGGAAAGATCGAAGTCGTCGACCGCCCACGACCAACTCTCCAAAAACCGACTGACGCAGTGGTGCGTCTCATGCATGCTTCAATCTGCGGAACTGACCTGCACATCCTCAAAGGTGACGTGCCGACAGCGCAGCCGGGATTGACCCTTGGCCATGAAGGAGTAGGTGTGGTGGAGGAGCTGGGTTCAGCGGTGCAAAACTTCCAAGTTCGTCAGCGTGTTCTTATTTCATGCATGACTTCTTGTGGCGCGTGCAAGTTCTGCCGAAGAGGGATTTCGGCTCATTGTCAAGATGGCGGATGGCAACTGGGACATCGCATTGATGGGACTCAGGCAGAGTACGTGAGAGTGCCACATGCACAGCTCTCTTTGCATCTTCTGCCAGAATCCATTGAACCACGTCTCGCAGTCGCCTTATCTGACGCGTTCCCCACGGGACTAGAGTGTGGCGTATTAAGTGCCAATGTGCAGCCGGGCGGAAGTGTTGTGATTATCGGTGCTGGGCCTGTTGGAATTGCCGCGCTTCTCACGGCGAAGCTTTATACCCCGTCATTGGTTGTGATGGTCGATCGGGATGAAGCGAGACTCGCAACATCACGAGAGCTTGGAGCGCAGACTGTTCAGGCAGACCAAGATGGGGCTTTGGAGCAGTTGCTAGCTCTGACCGATGGGCAAGGATATGACTCGGTTATCGAAGCAGTGGGAATTCCGGCGACATTTGAATTAACACAAGAGTTGGTCGCGGTTGGAGGGCGCATCGCAAACGTGGGAGTCCATGGTACAAAAGTGAATCTGCATTTAGATCGACTTTGGGATCGAAATATCAGTAAGTCCGCTACTCTTTTTCGCCCTGGGAGGATTGAAGAAAACAAGAAGAAGCCAGGCGGGTTTCCTCTTTGGGATATTCTGCCGGGCGGTATTTTGCTGCCTGGTCAACTCGGCGGTGTATCTAAGGCGGTGAGAGACTGCTAGGAGAAAAGCCTTGCATCACGCAGTGAATACGAGCGAAATTCAACTTGAAGACGTTGGGGGAGTTTGAGAAAAGATTGAAACTATTCGAATAATTGGCTGACCATCAGGTATCCACATGGCATTGGTCAATGCGACGACCACCGAAAGATTATTGCGGTTAGTTGAAGCTGGGAAATTGGATATTGACCGTTTAGTCACGCACAGTCAGTCATCCAAAGTACCATATTGCTGCTGTACACTGACAAGATGAGGATGCTAACTTTGGATTGATTTCCTGTAGACTTTTCTTTCCATGAAGGCACTTCTGCCTATGACACCTTTCAAGCTGCAGCTCAACATGGGGCGTTAAAAGTGGCCATTGACTTTGTCTAACCTCCGCGTACTGTCTACTATGCACATAGTATGCCTATAGACCTGGGATTAGCTACTATGCTGTTCTCCGTGATAGTTACTCAATATACGTACTTTGTCCCTGCGATCGACATTGACTTGCTTCATTTGGTATCTTATTCCTCTTCTAAACCGTGCCATTCCATGCGTGTCTTCCAACTATCTCCACTCGACCGGAGACTCTTCGGTATTTTACGGGATGGCCACGAGGCTAGCGTCGGCCCCCAAGGAACGGAAGATAGAAGAGCCCGGAGGAATTGTACATAGTAGAAAGACGAGAAAGAGAGAAAAGAGAATCAGGCCAAAACTGATTAACCTTGGTTGCAACCTCGCGTAGTTAGACTTTACCAAATTTTACCAATTAAAACATCGCCGAGGCGTGGCGTATTTGACATCATCGGCGTTTGCAGAGAAGAACATCTAGATATTGAAGCTATACAAAGGACTATGTATTGATGAGATACAGTTAATGCCTCAAATATCTAAATAATCTCCCCCTATTCCCTGTCGACATACAATATTTAACTTTTCGGGGCCATTCCGTAAATGATAAACCTGCTTGACTTGTAGCGTTGGCCGGGATGAAACGAATCCACTCAGCCCGTTTCTCGAAGCTGTGGGGCGTTGAGTTTCATTTTGTTGGATTTAATTGGATTGAAGCAAAAGTGGCTTGCATCTGTTCGAAATCGATCTCTTTTTCTTTTTTCTTTTTTTTTTCCTTTTTTTTCGCGACTATCTCAACTGCCCACTTCTACACTTCTACTTCTACTTTATTTTCTACAACCTCCACCTCTTTCGCCACTCTGGTTGACATCTTCTCCAACTTTATAAACTATATGTTGTAATTCATACCTTTTTCTTTCTTTTTGAAATAACCTGAAGCTCCCATCATGGCTATCGCCGAAGCCATGCGCCGCTCTTCACGCGTCTCTGCTGTCGCCGAGACTGGAGGTGCCAGTACAGACAATGCTGATCGAACTCTCGAGGATATGGGTTATGTCCCTGAACTTGCGCGTAATCGTTCAGTCTGGCAGGTTACTTTCATGTGCTTCATTCTCTCCTCTGTACCCTACGGTCTCTCCACGACTCTCTACTATCCTCTCGCCGCCGGTGGTCCCGCCAACATCATTTGGGGTTGGGTGGTCATTTCCTTCCTGATTCTTTGTGTCGCCATCTCTCTCGCCGAAATCACCTCCGTTTATCCTACTGCTGGAGGAGTCTATTACCAAACGTTTGTCTTGTCGCCTCTCTGGTGTCGTCGTGTTGCCTCGTGGATTTGTGGTTGGTCATATGTTGCGGGCAACATCACCATCACGCTGGCTGTCAACTTTGGTACAACATTGTTATTCGTCGGTTGTCTCAATATCTTTGAAGATGCAAATGGCGTTGGTATCACCGAGAATTTCCAGGCTTATCAAACCTTTCTGATTTTCCTGGCTATTACCTTGTTGACTCACGCTATCTCTGCCTTCGGAAACAAGTGGTTAACTCACGTTGAGGTATGCATGCTTTCCTGGCTCCCTTGCATTGAGTTCTTGTAAACTAATAATATACAGACCTTCGCTATCTTCTGGACCATTGCCGGTATGATCTGCATCATTGTTTGTCTGCTGGTTATCGCCAAGGGAGGGCGCAACAAGGCTTCGTGGGTATTTGGCAGCTTTGAGCCTAACGCCGGCTGGCCTGCTGGTTGGTCGTTCTTCATTGGTCTTTTGCAGGCTGCCTACGCCACTTCGGCCACTGGCATGATCATCAGTCTTTGTGAGGAAGTTCGTGAACCTGCCGTCATGGTTCCTAAGGCCATGGTTGGTACCATCGTGATCAACTTCATTGCTGGACTGCTCTTCCTCATTCCCCTCTGCTTCGTCATGCCTGCAATCAGCGAGATTGTCAACGCTGATCAGCCGACTCCCGTCATCTTTAAGCATGCGATTGGCAACAATGCTGGTGCTTTTTGTCTGATGATCCCCTTGCTGGTCCTCGGTATCATCTGCGGTGTTGGCTGTGTCACCGCCACCTCGCGTTGCACCTGGGCTTTCGCCCGTGATGGTGGTATCCCTGGTTCCGGTTGGTGGAAGGTTGTGAACAAGAAGTTGGATATCCCGTTCAACGCTCTTGTTCTTGGTATGATCGTTGAGATTGGTCTCGGTGCAATCTATTTCGGTTCCACCGCTGCCTACAACGCCTTCTCTGGTGTTGGAGTCATCTTCCTCACCATGAGTTACGCCTGCCCTATCGCTGTCTCTCTGATTTTCCGTCGTCGCGAGGATATCAAGAATGGCAGTTTTAACTTTGGCGTCATTGGCCTGATTGCCAACGTCTTCGCCCTTGGTATGTTCATACGCCTTTCCCCTAAATCCTAAGCTAACCATTCGCAGGCTGGAGTATTCTCGCCATCCCCCTCTTCTGCATGCCAACTCTGAAGGAGGTCACTCTGGATAGTATGAACTATGCCTCGGTTGTCTTCTTCGGAACTGTTGTCATTGCTGCCGTCTGGTACGGAATTTGGGGTTACAACAACTATCGTGGACCTCCTACTGACGCAGTGGACAATCACTCCATCTCTGACTCGATGTCTAACTCAACCCCCGATGCAACTGAAGAGGTTGACAAGGTCAAGAGCCCATAATTGCACGTTGTGCCCCGTCATCTACTACCATCGCACCCATGCACCGCACCAAATGCGCCCTCTCACCACCGCAGCATTGCCACCGCAGCAACCCAGCACCCACGGCACCATCTATCCTCGCGCCTCACCTTTTCCCACGGCAGCATTCCGGATCCCCACGGACTTGAATTGATACCGACCCCGCCATTGCGCTCTTAGGATTCCGATTTTCCCCCCGGTTCCGTCTCTCGATCTCTCCCAGGCACCCACTCCCATGCACCAATACCCGGTTCGCCAACCAGATGCGCCATCGAAGCCCGATTGTCTAGGGTCGTAGCTTGAGGTAGCTCACGCGGAGTTCTAGATGTACATAAGCATAGCTATATACCTGTCACATATGCATTGATATTTAAACAGCACATCTACTACATTCATATGTGAAGAGCTACATTCTGATCTTCACAGATCACCAATCACTATCACATCCGATCCGGATTTACCGGAACTTCCAGTCATGAGATTTCCGGCTCCAGCCGGGATGGCTACGGTCCTCGCTAGAAAGGCTTGGAAGGTAACTCAGAGTACGCTGTGCCTCACGCCCGTGAAGCCGACTCAAAAGGAATGAAGTCCGAGGAGCGTCCATCGGTATACCGTTACAACAGTGCACCTGAATGGGGCCAAATATGGCTATGCATCATGCTCCAGGCTGCCAGTTTCTTTTCGAGTTGCTGTGTGGGTCTGCGCGTGGGATCAGGCCACATAATTTACCCTGACAATTCTCTATAAGATCGCAAGCTGCTTTGCGGGGTGAGCTAGATCCTGAAACATTTTCACCGGGTCGAATATGCAGAGGATCGAAGCTTTTATGTACTAGGTAGGGGGCGAGCCATATGACTTGAACGGGGCAATTTGCAGAGCCAACCTTAGGAGTGAGCTCTTGGGCTCGGAGGATCATATCACGCGCTAAGTCGCGTCTATGACCCCAAGTACGGCATCCAACTTGGGCTTCAAGTTCAGTGCAATAAACAATCCAATTTCATTTGTTCTTTTCTCAACGCCTGTAAATTCTCACCAGAGAGTGGGCGCAAGTGAGATCCAGCCTCGTTTTAAGCAAAGAGAAGGATACCTTCCCGGGGTTACGACGCCTCGGCGCACTTCTCGTAAGCTTTTCGAGTATGGAAGAAGCCGAATTTCTATTCAATTCTGATTTTCAAGCAATATCTATAGATTGAAAATGTCTAGATCCGGCAGCGATGGGTTGCAGATGATGACTGAGTCGGTCGGAGTTGGCCTCGATATGAAGCGCGTAACGCGTAGCACGGCTGGATGTCTGTCAATTCTTGGCACTGGAAGTTAACATCATGTAGTATCGGAGAAGGTTTCTCAAGACATCGTCAACTTTAAAGGATTTCGGGTTTGATGAGCAACGAGGCAAGTTGAAGTTGGAAACTTGACGCGGTTTGTTTCTTCGTATTTATATCGGATGACCAGTATCACTTCACCAAAATTTCATAGCCAATCATTTTGAGACATTCCTGGAAGTTTTTTTGGTATCTCGAGTAATATAGGAGCAGCATTGGAATTATCTGGATTTTTTTCTAATGCTTGAATAGGCTTGGGGTAATGGTTTGTGTAAATAATATCCGCAAATGGGTGGGGAGTGCACACCTGGGCAGATATATATCCGGAGAATTGGAATTCTCCGTGATGGTAAGATTACCATTAGTGATGGTGGCTACTATCTTAAGCACATTAAGATTGTCTTTGAAACAACGATTTTTGAAACCTAAATGGATCATACTCCGTACTGGAGGACGTTCATAAGTAGTACATATTTTGGAAGACTTTCAATAATTCTCGGTCGAATTAGGGCTAACTAGAACTAATCTAAGCCCAGCGCTGTATTGCCATTCAACTTGAATCATGACGCAGCTGACTGAATATCTTCCACATGATCCGTCACCAAGCATTCGAATTCATCAGTTCCATAGTAGAACGTATTGCCATCATTTGGAGACTGACCCGTGCTTAGTGTATCTCCATATTGCCAATAGAGATCACTAGATACCCCCTCTTGGCTCAAAGCTGTCTTTTGCCATGGAGCTTCAATACTGCAGTGATCTGATGTGACACCATATTCTTCGAACAAGCAAGGCTTCCCTGCATTGGCACATGCTGCACCATGCGATTTTACCCAGCCGTTACCCCAGTCATTGGTAGTTCCCCCTATGGCTTGTTAGCAGGTGCTGCGGAGGCGCATAGAAGGAGGGGAGAAAAGCATTTTTCACAAATTCAGGGGCCAAAGACTTACAGCTGGAAGGATACAAATGGAATGTACCGAAGTCAATGTCCTCAATGTCAAGGTTCATGGTGAAGTTCAATCCCTCGCTGTATGCATAGGGGTAGCTTCCATCGGACTGCACATCAAGACCAAAGCCCTCTACTTGAGGTTAGTATACATTCATACTGAAGGTCGCTGAGAAGAGTTTGACTAACCGTCGCCAGTGCATACTAAATGTTTCGAGTCAAGCGATTTGATATACGCACTTGTCGACTTGATCCAATTATATAGAACAGACGTATCGCAACCATTGCAGCGGGGCTCATTGGCCAATTCCCAGGCAAAAATCGCAGATGAGCCACTGTAGCGCCCAATTACAGCCTTGATATAGTTACGATAGGCTGTCTGCGCAGCATCATTGGTGAACCAGCTCGTCTGAGAGCCTCCGAATGCTGTAACATATGCAGCTATTCCGCCGTAGTCACTCCAATTGTTGACAAAGTTAATAATTAGCTTGATACCGTGCTTTTCTGCAGATGCAACAACATAATCGAGCCGTTGGAGGCCATTGGCCCCGGTGTTGATTGTTGCCTTGCCGTCTTTCAAGAGCTGGTAATAGACGACACCTTCTCCAGGGACAGTATTGACATCGTTGAATCCCCACACTCGCAAGATACGTAGACCCGACTCTTTCATATGACTGAAAACTAAATCGACGTCGTCATTGTTCGTTAAGAAGCCTATCCAGTACGAATTTGAGCCAGCAAAGTAGCCGGGTTGCCCATCAATAGTAAAATCAAGCCCTTTTGTACCAACAAAGGAAGTAGAGGTTCCGACAGCGGACGTGGTGGTCTTAGTGGTAGTACTTAATGTAGTACTAATGGTTGTCTTTGTCGTGGTGCTTGTGCTGCTGCTGACGGACCCGACAACACATTGGCTATAATAGTCATTCTGATACTGGCATACATATCCAGACTGACAGCTGGTATCACCAGAATAATTCTTACCACCACATTGACCATATGGAGATACGGCAGCTGTTGCTAGACCAGCTAGAAGGAGACAAGAGAGGGACCACATACTCATAGCAGACTATGTGAACTCGAATGCAATCCAAAAATAAGAAACACCGATGGAACCAATTCGTGGTTTTATGCTACTAGAACTGATAGTCTATAAATACTATACAAAGCAAAATAAAGATGGCCGGTCACCGCTCCGTTATGCATTTGGCTGAAGAAACGTCTAGCTAACTGTGGAAGTAGTGAAAATGTATGTCTGGGGTGCATATCTCGACGTGAAGGGTCACTCCGTGTTGTTTGGGGCATAGAAGTGGGGAAATGAGGAGACCCGTTCCGGATTAATTGCGGATGCCATTGATGTATACATAGCAGTGTCAAAGTGTGGCTTGAGTGACCTTGAATACCAAATTCAATTTAAGTCTCGGAGTCAAAAAGTTGAATCTAGCACGGACTCGACTACTTTAATTCTGGAAGGAAAATGTTTGAAGTCTAAATGCAGATGGGGCGGAAAAATTCATGAGCGAGATGGCCCCGCTGGCTCGACTAGGCAAGGCTTTCTGGCCGTATTTTGGAGATCGAGGGGATAAAGAATGGATTTGGAGTTCTCATGATATGTTATTTTCCGGGCGGAAATATGACTTGTAGAGGAGAATGGCTGAGTCGCTGAAGTACTATGGAGTATACAGAGCAAAGAACTTCATAGAGCGAGATTAGTTTTCATTACAAACAGGACTGTGGCAATCGTCGTCATGATAGAAAGCGTATTCCGAAGTTCCAGAAGACCCGAGACGCGTCTTTATGGTCTTTTATTCAGTGTGGCGTGACGCAGTAGGACAGGTTGAACGGTAAATTGTGTCAACTGCCTCGGTCGACAGCACCGAATCTGGTGTCTGTTCTCATTGTGTACGTAGTATAGGGCTGATGCCTGCTGGCAGACCAAAAAAAAGCTGGATCATGGCCATTCTTCCTTGATTTTCCGGCTCGATCTCGGCCAGGCGAGATTCTGAATATCGCCGGTAGCGAAGGGGTAGTCCGCCAATAAGGTCATATGATCTTACAACTGAGACTTTTGGTTCCCTCTCGGCACAATCGGATTGATTGAGAGTGGACTAGGTCCGGCTTGCCAAAATGCTTAAGCAACTCTACTCATAAGAACCATTCTGATTGTTCCCACCATCACCACAAACGAACGAGGGGTTGGGAAAAGGACTACTCCGCCATTACTCAGCGTTTGTGCAGACATTCCTTTCAGGAGAGATGCATCCAGGGGTTCCCCACAAAAAAAAAACTCTGCTACTCAACTCGTCGAACCAAATCGCACTATTGTTTTCTTAAAGACCTTCTCGAACGGGAATGCTGTGACAGTGTACATATGCAACCCATCAAATATTATTTGTTAACAAGTGGGCATGGGTGGGGGACGATCGTTATTTTTCTTATGTGCGCAAAATCTGCAGTGACGTACAAACAACTACAAAGTACATAAGAGGACGGGTGTGGCGGCGCCACCTATTCGGGCAAATGCCGAATGAAAAGGGACGGTAGTTTGTATTTCGGGGGTGATTGCAAGAAAGGGGATAATGCCGTCTTTGGGCATCGAGAATGCTTAATAAAATAAACAGGGCATTGGATTGGGGGCATGGAAAGGCTTAAAAAATCGAGATGCAGGATGATGCAAGACCCTTTCAAGATGTCTCTCCAGACTCCGCATTTCCCCTCGATTCCCTTAATTCTGGCGTAACTGGAGGCGGGCAGTGCGACTCACCGAGAGACTCATCGGGTATGACCTGTGGGTGAACATCCGGAGTGCTCTGGGGGCCTGGAGTACTGGGGTCGGATGCCCCGGTTGTTGCGCGGCCCACTTGAATTTTACCGAGATCTGACCAACGTCGTCGTTGATGATATGTAAAGCGATGGGAATATGATTCTGTAGAAGCGAAAGGTCTTGTGCATCAATGTTTAGATGGTCTCATATCTGGTTCTGATCGGGCCCGAGCCGAAAACTCGGATGACCGAGTGAAAGGAGGATGCCGGGGCTGTTTATGACACTCTTTCCCGTGCCGAGCCCGACTTTCGCCACTCTATTCAATCCCGATATTTTCCCCTCGCCTACGCAATTGTCCCCGGCCGGGGCACTCGGCTATCCGTTTTACTGGCGAACCGCTCCCGATATTCCACTGGAATCCATCCTGGCTGGCTACTCAGTCTGCTGTGGATTCCGGGCCGTGCGAGTCGGCTTCGGCCGGCTTCCTTGCGGCCATCGGTTGTTTGGCGGCATTTCAGAGTACAGACAGTTGGATTCTGCGAGACACTCGTGGCAGAACCCTCGCAGCGCGTGGTATTCTCTCCACATCTCCACTTTTGTCCCCCGGGGCGAAGTTGTGGGCAAATGATGACGGGCGAAATGACGGGCGTTGAGTTTTCCTGCTCCTGCTGGTGAATTATTAAAAGGCCCTTACTCGGCCTGCACTCTTTTTCTTGTTTCTCTTTCTTTTTTCTTCCCCATGGGCAACATCCCACTTCAATCTTTTTCATTCTTCTAAATCTTGGGGTTCTCCATTCTTCTCCTATTGTATTTGATATAGAGACAGACCCTCTGGTAAACAATCATCAAAACTTTATACCAGTTTGAGAAATAAACCCCCTACCCTCTTTCAGCATGGGTATTGAATCAACTTCCCACCATGGGGAGTCTATCACTCCTGCAGAGGGTGTTCTTAACTCGAGTGCCGACAACTCCTACCAGAGCAGCCCCATCCAGAAGCCCCTGAAGCACGCCGGTGTTGACACACCTATCCCTCGTATCACCCTTCGCTCCCTCATCATGGGTCTCTTCGTCTCCATGGGTGGTCTCCTTTTTGGTTACGATACCGGCCAAATTTCTGGCTTCCAGGAAATGCCTAACTACCTGGAGCGCTACGGTCAATTGGAGGGTGGAGAATATAAGTTCAGCAACACTCGGTCTGGTCTCATCGTCGGTCTTCTTTCTATTGGTACTCTGATTGGTGCCCTTGTTGGTGCACCTGTCGCTGATTACCTGGGCCGGAAATGGTCTATCACTGTCTGGTGTATGATCCTGAACGTCGGTATCATTGTCCAAATCTCCTCCCCCGCTGGCCACTGGTGGCAGATGGTTGTTGGCCGTTGGGTGACAGGTCTTGGTGTCGGTGGCTGCTCTTTGCTCGTCCCGATGTACCAGGGTGAAAGTGCTCCTCGTCATATCCGTGGTGCAATGATCTCGTGTTACCAACTCTTCGTCACTCTCGGTATCTTCCTTGCTTATTGTATCAACCTGGGTACCCACAACCTTGACGGCACTGCCCAGTGGCGTATCACTCTTGGCCTGACCTTCCTGTTTGCTATCGTTCTCGGTGGTGGTATGGCTTTCTTCCCTGAGAGCCCTCGCTTTGAGTTCCGTCATGGAAAGGCCGAGAGTGCCCAGCGTACCTTAGCTAAACTCTATGGTATTCCCGAGAACCACACCCGCATCATTGAGGAAATGGATGAGATTCGCGAGCAATTTGAGGCTGAGTCTGAGAGCCAAAAGTGGAACGAGTTCATTACCGCCCCTCGCATGTTCTACCGTATCGTTCTGGGTATGGTCTTGCAGAGTCTGCAGCAGCTCACAGGTGCCAACTACTTCTTCTACTATGGTACAACCATCTTCCAGGGTGCCGGTATCTCCGATAGTTTTATCACTCAGGTCATTCTGGGTGCTGTCAACTTTGGCACTACCTTCGGTGGTCTGTACGTCGTTGAGAACTTCGGTCGTCGCAAGTCTCTGATCTTCGGTGCCGGCTGGATGTTTGTCATGTTCATGATCTTCTCCTCTCTTGGTCACTTCATGCTGGATGTTGAGACCCCATCAAACACACCTAACGTCGGCAAAGGCATGATTGTTGTCGCTTGCCTGTTCATTGCTGCTTATGCCATGACCTGGGGTCCAATGATCTGGGCCATTGCCGCCGAGCTGTTCCCCTCCAAATACCGTGCCAAGGGTATGGCTCTAGCCACTGCCTCCAACTGGCTCTGGAACTTCCTCATCGGTTTCTTCACCACCTTCATCACCGCTGACATTGACTTTGCTTATGGTTATGTCTTCGCCGGGTGTCTCTTCTTCGCCGCGCTGGTCGTGTATTTCTTCGTCATTGAGGGTAAGGGCCGTACCCTGGAGGAGCTTGACTGGATGTACGTGAACAAGGTTGCCCCATGGAAGAGCAGCTCTTATGAGCTCCCCGCCCGCCAGGAGTGGACTGGGGATGAGACTCTCTACAACCGCAAAGAGCAAGGGGGTCATCAGCATGCCGAGGTTGCTTAAGCCGGTGTTTGTTGTCCCTTTTCCTGTTGTTTCCTTTCTTGGTCTTTCTATTCGATGTGACATGTTCATATATTTAATGCGATATTGCTCATGATTGCATGGTTTTGTGGTGTTGCCTTGGGCCTGGAGTTCTGAGTTTCCACACGCATTGCACGGCCAAATGTATCTATAGATTTAAATTGCATACACTAGTCATTCAAATCAATAGACAGGATCTATTCTTTGAAAACAAGACAATCTTATCTCGCATGCTGCTAGTAATCAGTAGAATAGTATCGATGGCCGTAAGTATTTTTCCAACACGATCGAAACTTCTAAAGCTCTAAGTTCCAACCTGTTGAGAGCCCTCCTGATTGTCGCAGTCTCTCTCACTTGCGAATAATTTATTCTGTCTAAAGCTTCGACGAAACCTTCTTCCGGTCAGACACGATGCGCTCCTCGAGTTTGGTATCATTCTCCAGGTTCCGTAGCATCCTTCGAAGTAACTTCCCACTGGCACTCTTTGGGATCTCATCGAGCATTTCTGCTGCAATGATCCATTTGTGTCGAACTTTGTTCTTGCAAACGTAGTCAATTATCTCATCAAGCAGTGACAAAATCTGAGTCTTGTTCTTGTTTTGAATAACCTCTCTCTTAAGTACCACGTATGCCTTTGGTCGCTGACCTGTATAATCATCTGGAACGGCACCGACAGCAACATCCTCGACATATGGATGTCCAAGGAGGAGATCCTCTAGCTCTGCCGGAGCAACTGCGATACCTTTGACTTTGATCATCTCTTTAATTCGATCGGTGATTGTGATAAAGCCTTCGCGGTCAATAAATCCAATATCTCCTGTATGCAGCCATCCGTCGGCGTCGAAGGTTTCTTGCGTAGCTTTTTCATTATTTAGATAACCCATCACGACTTGGGGACCCCGAGCGAGGATCTCGCCAGCCGTATCGTAGCCAAGTTCCTTACTGGTATCAGGATCAACTATTTTGACCGCGGTACTTGCTACAATGGTTCCAACTCGTTGGGCATATTCGTAAGTGCTTTTTTCTAGCGGATGTGCTGTAATACAACTGCAGGACTCGGTCATGCCGTAGCCCTGTTTGAAGCCAGTGTTCGGAAACCCGCTTTTCAAAGCCTGTATCACTTCCGCAGACAATGGGGCAGCTCCAGATGAGAATTTGCCAACGTGTGAAAGATCGTATTTTTGTACGATTGGGTCACGCAAGAGGCGAATCAGAATGGGCGGAACAAGAAGCATCTCCGAAATTTGATATTTGACCACCGTTTCAAGCATGGATTCCATTGTAAACGCGGGAAGCATATATACCTCCGCATTTCTGAATACTGGGAGGTGCATCTGGTGAACGAGACCGGTTACTGGTTGACGGAATCAGCATACTCGGTGGATATGAAGAAGAACCAGGGCACTTTACTATGAAACAACGGGAGAACGGCTAGTACTTTAGTATGATCATCTGCAGTTAATTGAGATACCTGTAGACACTGTGCAATGACATTTGAATGAGCGATCATCACCTGTGATTCATGAATTAGCCTCCCCTGCCTTAGAATTGTGAATGTTGAGCTAACTCACTGCTTTGGGAAGGCCAGTAGTTCCACTTGAAAAACTCAGAAACCCGCAAATATCGCGATTGCTTTTGCCCGTGGGAATTTGATAGGGAATTTCCTGGTGCTTGCCGTATTCTTTACCTATGACCAAAAGATCTTTAATGGTGAGAAAACCATCAGCGTGTCCCTCGAGAAGGATAATTCTCTCCTTTGGAATTCCCGCATTTTTAGCAGCTGGCACTGCGACAGGAAGCGATGAGGCTGCGGTCATCAGTACTTTGACCTGGGCTGTCTTAAGCGCGTAGGTCATCTCTTCTACATTGTAGGCAGGTGAAGCACCAGAAATTACGGCCCCTCCAAGTATCAGTTAGCAACGAGTAAAATGGCGAGTTTGGCGGAATCATGCTTTACCAATGCGGTTTGTTGCGAACATGGCAATTGGATACCAGATTGAGTTTGGACTAAATAAGGCTACTGTCTGTCCTGCAGCAAGTCCCAAATTGCGTACTAGAGCAGTCGAAAGATGGGTGGCATGATCCTTCACCTCATCGTATCTAACTCGTTCTTTTGTGACAGCATTTGTGAACCCCGCAAGGTCGGAAGAAGCATTCTTACGGATCGGGGAATGATCCGATTCAAAAAGCCAGTCCCATAAAGTGAGATCTGGTACTATATGACCGATTGATCGTTAGCCATGGATGAAAAGAGCCAGATACGTGGAAGTAGTAGATTATAGTACCCGTTATCTCTGGCTGCTGGGAGTTGAATATCATGTTCAATTTGATGAAGATTCTTGCTTTCTAGTGAAGTGAATGATTTGGTTCTAATTCTTCTCTTGATATTTCAAGCAAGCTGGGTAGAAGTAAAACCTTGCAGATTTGGAAGTCTGTTCGAATGGAAATGGGTACATCGAGCGGGGTTATCTAGTATCTTATAGTGGCTTGTGCTGCATATCTCCGCTTGGTGGGGGGGCTATGAAGGGTCATTCTGATAACACTATGCTCGGGCCTCGGCCTCTAACCTCAAGGCATACTACTGGTTATCAACTTGAATTGAGCTGAAAAGGTGGAGATTGAATGTTGCGGGGAAATCACGGCGTGCGATTGAAGTTGACCCCATCGACCCGCCAGGTTTTGAATGTATCACTGGCTTGTAATTGACAGAGAGGAAATATATGTGTTTTTTGGTATCGCAACGGCAGATGTTTCTCCGCTTGGAGGGCTTTTTCATATAGCAGCCCAAACGATATTCATTCCTGGCAAGGCAGATCGCATTGAGTTGGTTCTCTCCATCCCTACTATTCTGGAAGAGAACATTTCTGAAGATTGGTTTTCCCTGCTAGATGTTTGCCTGCTCAAGAAACGAGAACTTTGAAAATATTGTAGAGATGAACGAAATATTAGAGGGTTAGACTCATAGATGCCTCCTTTTTTCGTATCCGCACGGTGAAAAGTTCATGATATCGCCTACTCAAATGACTACAAAGCTTTTATTATATTCAATCGATCGTAAATCCGGGGTTTCTAATTTCGTTATGTTTGATTTGTCTAGGATCTCGGAGGAATATCCGATGGTTTCCACTTCAGTGGAGCTTCAAATTGATCTTGCGGATGAAGTGGGCACTTCATGGAGATCAACCCGAGCGACAGTTTATTCAATAAATAATTGGATTATAACGGACATTGTACAGGATGGGGGTTTTCACGACAACGGAAAATAGTGATCCAACTTGATAACGAACGGGGATCTTATCGAAATGACTGTCTCTGCACAACTTATGTCGAGCTTTTCTTCACTGACATCGCAACCCTAAGAAATTTTCTGAAATGACAAAAACAGGTACCTTTGAATGAGAGTGAACTCGACAAACATCGCTGCTGGAATGGCCGGTTATCCTTCAGGAAGATGGGGGTAGGCCGGCAGACTGTGCAGGCCCTGCGGTATTTCATCCAGTAGCACCTCCCAGTTTGTATCTGGAGAAGTGCTTGTAGTTGACAGTGGAGTGTTGAGCAAGTAGAAGAAGATCTGCGTGGGTATTGGACCGTTAATGGGTGAATAATAGTACACCCTGGAGGATTGAGTACATTGAATGGATTAGTGGGAATTATTTCCTATGCGAGTGAATATATAGATACCAAGTTGTGATTTATCGATGTTGTTTCATGCTTAGGCAGTTCTAGTAACCTTTTAGTTAAAGATTGTGACCTGAGATAAACAGGAGTGAGTCCCTTGTACTAGAAAATATTCTGTCCACAATGAAGTACTTCTACACCACCACTACGAATACTATTCCCATTGAGTTTTGTTATAAAAATATCCAAGATTTATAATATTTATCCCCTTCCCGTTAATACTGAATTCTATCGTCTTTGATCAATCATCAAGTCTACTTTTTTGGTCTTAGATCTGATTGAGGCCCAAAGGGTCTGTGCGGTACTAGGAACACTGCCAAAACTTCAAAGCAATACTTGTATTGCATATACTGTTCATTAGATCTATTAATGGTTGAAAATTCCAAGATTTCTTCCATGTCTCTGAGTGGAAACCATTTCGGACTTTTTTTTCTTCAATTCGCCACTCTTCGGCCTATCGAGAACATCAAAATGAAATTGTTCTAGGCTGACACCATTCTAAAATACATCATTTTGACTATTGCAACAAATAATCACACAAGTTTCAAACAACTAACGTAGGGGTATCTCTACTACACATTTTCGTGACCAGACAGGGTCTATCATTCTTGAAAAAATGGAACTATCCAGGGCATCGGCGGGTTTTACTCCGGGGAGAAAGCGTCGGCAAGTTTCGCCCTGATTGAGTGTGGCTCGCCCAATTTGGGATTGTTTAGGGTTCCAGTCCAGTCTAGAATGTCCTCCACCAACCCCCGGATGTCACTTGGCATGATCTTTTTTATTTCTGGATACTTGAAAGCTCGAATTGTCTGGCCACAGCCATGTTGCATGGGGGGCACATGACTAAGGGGACTACTCCCTCATGTCCTTCTCTTCCCACAGGGTTTGTGTTTCGCATTACTTTACATCTTCTAATCTTCTAAACAAGACCAAGAATTAAGAGATTTCCCCCTGGGGTAGAAGGCTGATCTCCTCCATGAACTGCATGGCCTCTGCCGCGTTCGAATGCGCGTCCCTATTGCTTTGCAGCTTGCGCTGCTGGTACTCTTGACTTCACTCGTCGGGATAGGGGTTCTTGCCATTGCAACAGTAAGTGTTCTAATCTTGATTGAGGATTTTCAAAATTGATAATTGAACTGGCAATTTTCTCCAGTGGATTACAACTTATAACTTCGTGGTCGGCGTAGGGTATGTGGCTGACCTGAAATGAATTATTACCCTTGCGAGTGCTCATTTTTCGGTAGATCGCAAGGCTTGGAACTCGTCGCTACCATCAAAGCCAGTCAAATCGCCTCCAACCTTGATCTCCTCGAGACGACTTGCAAAACAATATCCACGCGCCTCTTGGTCCAATCTTCTCTGCGACGGTATAATCAAGGCAACAGGTCAAGCAACAACTGGGCTTATGCGATTCCGGATTTGCAGTCAGCGCTTGGCAGTCGGGGGTACTTGAGCTTATACCAGGCAATTCTTTTCTCCAAGAATGGCAGTGGAGATGGAAGGATTCTGAATGTCACCAGTGACACTGTCCCGGAAATTGTTCTCCCTAACAGCTACTCCAATGGCACCTCAGCGAAACTGAGCTCGGAGGAACTCGGATACCCTTCGATGCTATATCCCAACCTCACCTACACAAGCAGCGCTGACAATGAAAATTCCACTACCGTGCTCGCATTTCCCGAATATACCCTTGGCCTCGGTTCAACACTCCTTTTGGGGCCCCTGAAGATCAACGATTCCTTCTCGCTTATTTCTTTGACCGTTCCCATTGTCAATAACACGTCGGATACAGACCTCTTAGGTTTCATCACGTATGTACCATGACCCAGCTACGAATTTGACGCGCCTATTCCATTTAATAGAAGGATGAAACTTATTCTTGACCGGATACAGGATTGTCGCCAGCGCAACGAATGTCCAAAATGTCATCAGCTCGCGAGATGGATTAGGCAGTACGGGACAGGCCCTCTTGCTCGGTCCATCTCGACCAGAAAACTCATTCGCTGCCACAGCTCATCCAGCGACATCCACCTCAAGTCCAAATTTAGCAGCACTCGCAAATGCAGAGGTACATTATATCTTCGAACCTACTCCACTACCCGGCCAGAGCAGTCGGCATAGCGGCGCCTCGACGAATACATCCTTCCCATTATCAAGATATGCGGTTGCCTTGGAACTCATGCGCGAATCCTTCGATAACGAAAACATTTCAGTCAGTCGTCTTTCGACCAAAAACGAGGAAGGGGCCAACGTTGCTGTAGGAGCCGTTCGTCCGCAGAACTCTTTGGTCCAGTGGATTTTGATCGTCGAGGAAACCCACAAAGAAGCATTCGCCCCCGTCTCTCGATTGCGAAAGATCATTCTTGCTTGTGTATTTGGAACGGCGGGCGCGATTATATTCACAGTACCTCTACTCACTCATTGGGCTGTTGCTCCCATCCGAAGACTTAGAGAAGCAGCGCAAAAATCAGTCGCACCTGAAGTTCCACCACCGGCATCGTCTCTCTCTTCACACCGAGATAACTGTGGGAGTTTGACAAGGACTGACAATCTTGGACATAATAATGGAGAAGACGAGAAAGGCCCAATGTCTCCCTGGATAAAGCGTCTCAAAAGCCCTCTCGAAAGGCTTAATAGCTCAAACAATGGGGCCAAAAGCAATAAAAGATCGACTTTCCAGATACCGGGAAGAGTCAAGGAACGTCGACATTGTGTAACAGATGAGCTTACAGAGCTCACAAGCACATTCAATGAAATGTCAGATGAGCTGACAATCCAGTACAATCGACTCGACGAACGAGTCACCGAAAGAACAAAAGAACTAGAGAAAGCGAAGGTAGCGGCAGAAACTGCGAATGAAAGCAAAACGCTTTTCATTGCCAACATCTCACATGAATTGAAGACGCCATTGAATGGTATTCTGGGGATGTGTGCCGTTTGTATGGGAGAGGATGATGTTTCAAGAATCAAGAAATCTCTACAGGTCGTTTATCAGTCTGGAGATCTTCTGCTTCATCTGTTGAATGACCTGCTGACATTCAGCAAGAATCAAGTCGAGCAAGCTATTCAATTGGAGGAAAAAGAGTTCAAACTATCCGACATCAGATCTCAACTATCCATCATTTTTCAAAATCAGGTATACGAGAAGCAGATTGACTTCACCGTCAATTGTGAACTCAGCGGAACCAAACAGACTGGACTGTCGAGCACATTGTGCCAGGAGAATCATGTTGAATCAACTCCAGCCAAGGCCAATTTGGATATGATCTTGTGGGGTGACCAGCATCGTATCCTTCAGGTATTGATTAACTTGGTCAGTAATAGTCTGAAGTTCACACCAGAGAAGGGAAAGGTCGAGGTCCGTATAGGATTTACCGAAGAGATGCTCAATTCAGACCACGCAACTCGTTCGGACCAGAGGCCAAATTCGAGCACAGGACCAGGCGATGTCTCAGTATCCAATGAGGCTTTTTCTGAGAAATTACCATCAGAGAATTCAGATCTCCGTTCTTTGGTCTTCCAGTTTGAAGTCGAAGATAATGGGCCGGGCATTCCCGCCCACCTTCAGCGGCGTATCTTCGATCCTTTCGTTCAAGGTGATTTGGGCCTGAATCGGAAGTATGGTGGAACTGGACTTGGATTAAGCATCTGTGCTCAATTAGCGAGGATATTGAATGGAAAGATTTCTGTGGACAGCGAAGAGGGTCGAGGGTCTGTGTTCACTCTCCGGATTCCATTGAAATTCATCAGAGAGATTGTCACAAGCCCTTACGGCTCCAGTGCCCCCGGATCAAGAACACCAAGTGTCTTATCTTTGGATGACTTTGCAAATGCTGCACGGACGTCTTCTCAAAATGGGTCCGTGAAAGGCGAGCCTGCAGCGCCAGGATTCGAGAAATCCGAAATTCAACCACGATTAGTTGGTCTCAGCCAACCATTTTTCACTCCAACTGTTCCTGCATCGCCTGTATCAACCGCATCCAAAGTTCCACACTCAAGTACGAACCCGAATGTTCAGTGTGAAGCCCCCAAGAAAGTCCGTGTTCTTGTAGCGGAGGACAACACTGTCAATCAGGAAGTTGTTCGGCGGTAGGTCCAATACTTCATCTTATTATCTTTGGTCAATCCTCAGCTAATGTCTTCTAGAATGTTGGCACTTGAAGAGGTGTATGATGTCACAATGGTTAAGGATGGCCAAGAGGCATTCGATACGGTGAAGACAAACATGGAGAAGGGTCTTGTCTTTGATCTTATTTTCATGGACATTCAGGTTCGTTCAGCTGACACTCATCAACGTCAACCCACAGGGCTTCAGGGTACTAAATGTTTCATCAGATGCCAAACCTCGATGGCCTCCAAAGCACCCGCCTCATTCGTGAAATGGGCTATTCCGCTCCTATTGTTGCGCTGAGCGCTTTCGCGGAAGAAAGCAATATCAAGGATTGCATGGAATCGGGCATGGACATGTTCATTAGGTAAGAGAGTTCTGATTCTCAATGATTGCTTTTCAAATCGCTGACAATTTGAACAATAGCAAGCCAATCCGGCGGCCAGCGTTGAAGCAGGTCCTCAACAAGTTTGCAACCATACCAGAGGAACTGGAAAGTAATTGCTAGACTATCGATGTGATGAACCAGGAGATTCGTGGTTGTGACGCAGTCTTGTGGTAGTAGGAACAGCATGGAATGTCACATTGTAATTACTAACTATCAATAGCGAGCAAATGCTTAGTGTATGGAAACCATACGAATCTTACACAGAGTGTAGTCGTAGGAGTATTATTACCATGCCCGTTCACCACTATACTAAAGGCGAATACGATGAGTACTACTGGTAAAGCTTTGGAATTGTCCACATGCCCAGCACAATGGTATTATGAAATATAGCAGCATTTGTGTTGGGGAATTAGGAAACAAGGCTACCGAACAAAACCTCAGCAGTCCATTTCTGGCAGTATTTGCCTTTTTCTATGTCCATCGCGGAGGTGACGAATTAATTTGTTGATAGCTGGAATGCAAGTGCATATGAGGCCTAGGCCTCCTTCGGCATTACTGAACTTGTTAGTGGTCAATGATAATATCTCTTCCCGACGAGGCCTTGGCTTACTCACTCGGTTAGGAGAATTCTCAAGAAGTAGTCCCATTGATTTGCTGAGCTTTTATCGTGAACCACGAGGACTAGTCTGTAGATGCTGAACGCAATAGCTGTACCGCCTGCGCCTAGAATGAGGATGATGTGGAGTTTCTTGGAGACTGACATTTGTAAGCCCCATGTGAGGGCTACTGGGAAGGTCAAAATGGCCAAATCTGTTGTGACACTGATGATTGAGTCGGCAAGGATAATAGCGGAGCGGTTCAAGCAGGATCCAGAAGAGTGTTCAACTTCCCAGAAAAGATGGATCGGATTGCATGTGAAAACTTTGACAACAAGAATGACGATATAATAAGTGATGATGATGGCAAGGAAGATATACAAAGATATCACCTTAGCTCGGTATGGACTCCAGAGCCTAATTAGTGTATAAATCAGAGAGGTTTTCACGAAGAGAACCATGGGGACGTAAAGCATTGTGGCGACGTAAAATATCTTCAAAGTTCCACTTGATGTCAGCATTTTTGACTAGAAACGGTCAGAGTATTCAACCTCAGAATGGACCAGAATACCTTTAGTGATTGTAGTTGACCATTCATGATGAGTAACTCTTTAGAGAAAGATCTGTCTGGGGAAAATGTGTCTATTCAATACAAAGTAGTGTATCAGCAGTTGTGGCGAGCCTGGCAGGATGCAGAATACATCACATACAGCAAAGGGTACAAATGCAATGTCCCAGGAACAGAAGCTAGTATAAAGTGTCAGTTATTTTGAACATCAGAGCAAATTGATGTTGTCTGGTAGGAAGGAAATCTGGTACCCATGCAATATAACATGTTACTATCATCGGTATTGTTAGCCATGTAGATTAAAGATCGGTTACCAAGATCAAAGAAGCATTTACCATCCTCAACTCCAAAAGGATGATGGAGTTTGACCCGAGCAAACAACCGTAAGCCAATGGATGGTGAGATAATAGCGAAACAAAGTATTTGAGTCACTAGACTGATTGAACGTAGGCTTTCCGACTTTGGGGGCGGGTCGTTCATTATCAACTCCCTCCGGCCACATTGGCCTTTGATGCGTGTTGAACGAGAGCCCTACAACATGAGAAATACAGCACTGCCCCCAGATACCTTTTCAGTGAAAGAAACACGCTCTCCGATGAAAATGAAGTCGAATGTTTGACAAGTTGACAATTCAACATTCTCCGCTCCGGCGCGGCGGAGACCGCCGTGAGTGGTGATGTCATCATATATTTACCAACAAACTCGAATTATTTGATCTTTAATAATTTAGGATAGTCAATGTATTAGTTCAGAATGAATCAACTTTCTTTTCATAAAATAAGATCATGTTCAGATGAATTGAAGGTTGATAGGTATGATTTGCGATCAGGTCTTCCAAGCCTCATTGCTTGCTCGGACAAAAGACTAGTTGTGATAAATATATTTAATGTCGAACAAGTTGTTCGACATTGAACATCACAAAATACTATTTCTAGAAAAGGGTCATTCGAACTACTGTATCTACTCCGTTGTTACTTTCACTGGCACTGGCACTGCTAAATGCTATGATCTATTACAATACACAAAATATGTCTGGATTATCGAGTGCTGCCCTTGGCTGTGGCGGCTACTCTAATGCATTATCCAGGGGGTTAGAGTACAATTACAGCCATTCCGTAGATTGGCTCAATAGTACAACTTTCCTAATTAATTCTAAGGCCAAACAATCTATTTCGCAAATCAAATGAATAAAAATAGGCATTTTCTATGTAGGTTTGAAGGCAGGAGAACGAAAGCAAATAGTGTTCGCTTGACAGCCCATGGAAGGATGGATCTAGTACCCGAGCCTTTTGAGTTGTGAGCCGACTCAAATCCTCCGAAACTCCATTGATCAAATCCAATTACATAGTATGTACTAATAGGTATTAGTTTAAGGAGAAATATGTAAGAGTTGGTGAAAGGTGCCAAATGTTTGACAGTCCCTTACTCCTTACTCGTGGCGAATATACACGTACACTCCGTAAGCCGCACTTTACTAGGCGATCTATAGGTCCGGAGTACTCCGTACTTGATGGGGACTAATCGTCATTTGCTCCATCAAAGGATGCACTATTCCATACTTAGTAGCTGATGGTTGATTTGATTGCCCCTAATGAGATTCACCCCTAGATCGACGACAGCGATGAACTAGTATCTGGAATGGAGTATGTACATAGCCACTGGTGGATGTACTATGAAGAATACATAGACGGCTGGATTCATTAACATGTCACAATGATCGTCATCAAGATAGATGTAGTAGACCGGAGAGCCTAGGCCAACAGAATCTTCTTGATGTTCGTACAACGCCTACAACATCGGCGGCTACATTCTCAAATCACATTACCCCAATGATGTACCACCTGTATTGCTGAACCCCAACCCTGAAGATCCAAATGGTCGCTGACGAGTAAAATTGCTTCTCCATGCTCGCCAAGAAACCAAGACTTCCTTGAGTTGCATTGCACAACTGGACCCCTGAACTTGCATTGTGACGTTAGTGGGTTCATAAAAGTAGGGGTTCATACTATCATTGGGCGATCACTCAGAGGAAACCCGTCCTGGGAACTTCGAGACTGCGTAGGATCTGGCACAATCTGCGTTTTATGAATGACTGATCCGAGAACCGCGTATCTTTCTCCACCAGTCCCGCTGAGGATCCGAGGTGCCAAGACCGAACGTTTTCTCAGGTACGGAGTCTACAACCCTTGTACAGGGCGGAAAAAGTTAAATCTTGATAATCCACGTTGGTAGATATAGGGACGTGTGCCTAGAATCATGCTTTTCATGGATAAAGTCGAGGAGGCGACTGGCTCAGCTAGGCCGAAACCTGGTTCAGCACAAGTCCAAAAATGAGTCGGTCACCGGGCCCACTGTGGGCTTCGCAATCAATAGACCTTTGGGCGGCGGAGTACAGTACAACAGTATATGCGTGGCATGTGAGAATGGGTAGCCTTATGCCCAATGCATTCCAGTCCGAAGGCGAGGACAATCATAATCTTCAACGCGAAAGTGTTAATTCGGCCGGAGAGTAATGTTGGACCCAATCGACAATTAATCTGTTACATGACATGCAGTATTGACACCTAGAAGTAAGTCAAAAATTGATTAATGTCATTGAGATAGAGTTAGCCTCATTGAAACAACCCTGTTTCACGGTCTCGAGTAGAGATTGCCCTGTAGATGGTGTGTAGACAATAAGGTTTTCTATGATTTTATAGGAAGGTCATCACCTACAGTACGAACTGCACCTCACACGTTAGCCTCATGTTGGCTAACTCCACGAGTTGAAACCTCGGAGGGCCCAGAATGTAATTTGGAAAAGGTTAGGGCAGAAACAAATTTCGGTACAGATAAGACCCGCCTTACTGCATGTTGCTTCATGTAGGCTGCTTTTCCTCGCTGCTGAGAAACCGGATCAGGAGTGTTGATAGCTTACATTCATATCTGCAGTAGAAATCAAGATACTGTACGGAGTAAAGTTGAGCTGCTTCAGGGCCAAGACAGAAGCTAATTCTGGTGGATATTATCCTATCCCGCCAGTGACGAAGGTCCTGCAGCTCGTGCCTAGCCTGTTTGACAGGAACCTGGAAAAGAGACCAACGATAGTGCCATTTTTCGGCCCGACTCGAATATTTCGGCTTCGCTTCGGGATGAATAGGGTCGCAGTAACGGCCGTAAATTAAGAATATAGTGATATTTGGGGCAAATATCCCAAGCTGAATTTTGAAATGAGAATGAAAATGCCGAACTCAATAGAAAAAGAATACTGTATCCGACATATAGTCTGAAGGGAACATAATGGGCCTGCTGCACACGAGCACGCGGGTGTGAAACCGAGTGTGGGCCGTAAACTTGTGTATTAACTGATACTATTCATTTGTCAATCCTCAAGCTTGGCAACGACGCCACAATCTCAGGAAGTATGTAATATCAAGCTCTTGGCTAAAATTTTCTTTTTTAAGCCTCCTGTCCTGTAGTGCAGACAGTCCAGGTGTTCCGTGCCCTGAGTTAGGAGATATTCCCAACTTGCAGTGCTCCGAGCCAAAGTCTAGCCAGTCCGGCTTCGTGCACTAAATATCAACCTCGGAGGTTGCACTAATATACTCAAATTTTCTAGCAGTGATGGTGAAAGAACAGTCGTATAATTGAAGAAAAAGCAGTGAATTTCTTGTCAAGCTCATACTATCAATTGTGGAACGTACTAATATCTAGGTATATAGTAGGTATTAAGTTCAAGACTTGGGTATTAGCAACTGAATGGATCTTCCTCTCTAGTGGCCTGATGTAATTCGTTAATGATGTGAAGTAGTCATTAAGATGTCCCTTGATCGACTAGTGAATCAACTTGAACGAAAAGTGATACATATGTATTGGTAGTCGCAATGAACATTATAGTGTATGGAGTATTAGTGTATCATGTATTGAGACACCCAATGGTTCCACAAATAGCAAGTTTAAGCCAAGACAAATAGACTTGATGTAATACAAACCCTGAATGGCGTGCGAGAAGCGACATGTATATCTTAGATAATGTATCAACCTTGGACGATGGCCTGGACCGAGATAAATAATACTATAGTACCGCTCGGGCTCTCTAGCCATCACCATGGATTGTGAACCTTCGGAATTGCAACCACAGAGAGTCTTTGATGGGTACCTTGAAAGGAGACTTAGCGTTGAATACGCAGCTCATGAACATACATACGTAGTATGGTACGGAGAATGCAAACTCCGTACATATCGGGATTTCGTGCGAATTAAACTAGTGATTCCAATTTCAGGGGTTGAATTTTCTTACACGGTGCTTGTCAATGGAATTCACTTCCATGGCATTTACTACTGTAGTGCATACTCTATCACCAACTCGGAAGTTGAAAGGCCCCCGATCAACAGCAAGGACCATGTGGCGAATGGAATGTAACGGATAAATCTCCTAGAAGTTAAATCCGACAGATTGTCACCCACATGCTCCGCTAGTAGAAAATTAATGTCAGTAAGATGCAGGGACCTCTTTTATCTCGATTTGGTGACTCTCAATGCATACTGTACATACTGTACTCCCGTATTGTCCTTCCGACTCCGCATTGGGGAAGTCCCGATTATCTCAATTCAATCCAACCATAATATGTACTGCGTATTGTGGATGTGACGCGTCATGCTGCAAAATGGTTACCGAGTATCGGGACGTGTGGAGATGCGCTTAAGTCTGCCATCTCGCAGTTGTCGGCAGATGCATTAGGGAAACCCTTTCTACAGACAGATCATTAAGTGAGGCGGGTACGGGGAATTTTCCAGTCGTATGGTTGGAGTCATGAGTATACTTGGTTCGATGTACCAAGGAAAGGAGACTAAATGGTGGCAAAATTATCATCCCGATTGCCGACGATGCCGCGTTACTCGAAAGACATCTGATAAGATATACGATCTGATCCGCTCGGACTCCGCCATCCTGTCGATCTTACCCAATTTGTAGTAATAAACGAAGACGATCTTGCATATTTTGAACAGACGCTTGATATGAACCGCCTTCATCATGGCATTTTCGTTCGTGTCAAGTCTATTTTGAGAAATAATCAGCAGGTAACCTACTGCATCCGAGATCATTCCACCAGCCTGTCGTGCTGCAGACAACGATTTCCAAACGAAGGAAAAAGAGATGACAATGTCAATAATAATAATCGTAAAGAGCGGCAATGTTCAGGACGAGAATATGACGTACCTTCATCAACATTTGGTCGCGTACACCGTCAGCTCAATTTGTTGCAAGTGCTCCCACCCCGTATAGCGGGGAAAACTGAGAGAGATGGGTGAATTTATCGTATACTGTACATTCATACAGGTTCGCCCGAAATCCTCTACTTGGTCCATGCTGAGATAAACTTGAAACACCACCACTGAAGACTCAAGCCACGAAATCATTTCTTGCTGCGCCAAAATAGTTCAATTCCCTACTGGCAGGAGTACACCATGATCAAGAAACATTGACGGGAAAATATCAGTATGACCATAAAATTCCGGACATCCCGGTTGAATGCCCGAGCTAGTAGATTTCCCGACCGAGACGGCGAGAGTGATACAGTATGTGCCGACCTTCGCCGGTCCCGGTGCCGTGTATACATCGGGGGGTGCCGGCGGCAGCACGCAATATGTAGAAATCAGTAATCTGATGAGAGGGACATGGAACGGATAAGCCTGCCCTACGGAGTAGGATTTACTTGATTAGCGTTTAGCAGAGGCTGTGGCCCTCCAACCGAGTCCAATGACGCCTAATGAAGAACGAGTCCTGAAGATCAGTGGACCATTACTCCGTACATTGATTGTAATTGTAGAATTTGGAGTCAACTACATCCCTGATTGGGGAATTTTCCGTCATAGTGTGGACCTTGGCTCAAACTGAGACTGGGAAACCTCCAAGGTCCTGTTGATCAATGATCGTCTCGAGTCGAGAACAAAACGGGTACGAAATGCCAAGTCTTGCCAAGTCTTCTCGGCGCAGGGCTAAGTGGACCCTCCCTTAACGTGCCGATCACTAGTGACGATCCTTAGTGAACACCGCAAATCAGATATCTGATTGGGAATAGTGAGGGAGGAACATCAAGTAGTGAAGACGATTATGAAAAAGGACATATTGAATCCTCAATTACTTCTGAATTGTGTATTCAGTGTAGATTTTGAATAAGGTGGCATTTGAAGCGTAGATCAAGGTTATGCACGCAGAGATATAGTTCAAACTGAGTGGAATCACTTAATATCGAGAACATGCGGCACGGGCCAAAGCACGTCGAAACTAGTATGCAGACTCAGCTGCCCTGATGCTTGATGGATCCATGGAGGAAGAGATCTTCTGGAAGGCATCAGGCAGCTACTATCCTACTGTATGACTAGCAGAAGATACTCCATTCTCAGAAGGCTGAACAAGGCCCAGCTCTACTCCGTACAAGCATGGTGTATGGATATTATGTGTGGGTCTCGGTGCTATAATGCCTATCAATACTTGCAGTTTTCGCCATCTAAAGGACTAGCACGGAAAATCTCCATCGTTTTGGGTGTATCAAGTCTTCTCCCTCGCGATCTACAGTACGAAAGATCCCTTGTAGGAGCGGGTGGAAAGTCAATCCGATTGAGGGACGTTTCATGGATGTCCATCTTGTCAACTCCTTTGTAGATTGTCTCCAATGATGGGGCAAACCCACGGATCCGGATCAGGACTGGCGCCCTGAATGCTCTATGGGTCACTCTCGTCTCGGTCCTTTGACCCATATCGCCCCGTATGGAGTAATTGAACTCGGAGTTGGGTCTGTGAGGTAATTTCAAGTTTCCTGGTGGATCTTGCGCCTTTTCGAGTTGAAAGAATAGCCATATAAGGCGATAGAAATCCCTTTTCCTCGAGCAGAATGGGAAATTTCCTAATTAGCCTAGTAAGAAGTTGTCTTTGAGAGAAATTTCTTGCTGGGAATACACAATGGCGGATATGCCAAGGTCTTCGTATGTTCCTATAGTTCCTTCATATATTCTCTCTTTCACATGGTCTGCTGGACCAGTCAACCCCCTTTCTGGCATGCTTGTCATTCCAAACTATACCCCGTCACAATTTGAGGTTTTCTTTTCGTTCTTTTCTGACCTTCTAGAAGCATTCTGGAACAGCTTCGACACCTTCGGGACGACGCCTCCAATCCAGACACCTCCTCTCGTTTATCTGCCCTTCTTTGCTCCAAAGCCGATAACTGGCCCATCCGAGAACTCATCCTCACTTTTCAGGATGTCTATCAATCATTACCCGAACATATAAAAGCCCAGAATGACGAACCTACCCGCCGTCTGCGTGCACAAGTAAAACAGATTACCCCGAGCATCGCAGAATTGATCGGGACAGACACTCGTGCTGGCTTTATTGACGCAACAACTGGCCGAAACTTATCACATGCAGCCATTAGAGAGTTTGTGCAGGGCTTTCATGTCCCTGTTGGGCCTTCTCCTCATGGAAAGCCTCGTGTTGCTGTCATCTTGCCTAATGGGCCACTTATGGCAATTGCAGTCTTTGCTTTTGCTAACAGATATACAATCGTGCCAATGGCATCGAATACGGTTCCCGAGCAACTGCATATGGATATCGATCAAGTACAAGCCGATGCTGTTGTCGCCTTAGACAGTGATATTGAAAAACTGCAATTAGACAATGGCAGCCGACCTGTCTTTGGAGTTGAGCAGTTGGAAAACCTCACCTTCCGGGTTATCTCATCACAGCATGCTTCGGCAGCATTAAGTCTCCCCGCAAATGTCGCAGATGACATTGCCATTATCCTCTTCACCAGTGGTACTAGTGGGAAGAAGAAGCTGGTGCCCATCACGACATTCAATCTGATTGCAGGCACTATTGCTACCATGCAATCAGTGGAATTGTCTGAGAAAGATACATGCCTAAACATGATGCCCCTAAACCATGTGTAGGTCCCCTCTAAAACTCTCATGACTGAGTTGATGCTAACCAAAACCAGTGGTGGTATAATGCGCAGTATCCTCTCTCCCATCCTCGCGGGCGGTGCCACGATCTGTTGTCCATCCTTTGATCCCAGCATGTTTTGGGATTCAGTACAATCGCCCTATATGACGCCAACCTGGTACTATGCTACACCCACTATGCATCAAATGATCCTCGGCGAGGCCGAACACCGTCCTGATGCCGTCAAAGAAAGTGCTATCGAGTTCATCTGTAATGCCGGTGGTGGTTTACCTCCTACACTTGCCGTTCAGCTTCGCGAGGTCTTCAAATGTTCAATCCTTCCCAGTTACGGAATGACTGAATGCATGCCAATTGCTGCACCCCCCAAAGACTATACCCTAGATCGTCCAGGAACATCGGGTCGGATTGTTGGTCCAGATGTTGCCATTCTGAATGACGGCAAGCCTGTCCCAGAATGCGGGATACTTGGACATATTTGTGTCCGTGGGTCACCCGCTTTCGAAGGATATCTTACTTCCGAGGGAACCATTGATACATCTGCCTTTAACGAGTCTGGTTGGTTTGACACTGGCGACCTGGGGTACCTCGACAAGGATAACTATTTATACATTACGGGTCGCAGCAAGGAGGTCATTAACCGCGGTGGAGAGATTATTTCTCCTGTCGAGGTTGAAGATGCCGTCCTCACTGCGGCGAAACATCCCGATTCTCCATTGTACGGCCGTGTGATCGAGACCCTTGCATTCTCCGTCCCAGATGAAGTTCTCCAAGAGGTTGTCGGTGCCGTTATTGTGACTCCCCAGGGCACTGCGCGACCAGATCTTCGTCAGCTGCACGAAGCACTTCACCCTATCATCCACCAGCCCAAATGGCCAGCACTAGTGGTGTACATGGACCGTGTACCTAAGTCTAACAACAAGATTCAACGTATCAAGCTGGCTGAACGACTCTCATTGGAGTCATTAACCCCGAAGACTCCGCTTGCTGATCGCCATTTTGAGGCTGTGTGTCCTCCTAACGGTACCCCCTTGAGTGCTTCTATCTCCAAGAAGAAATGTGTCGTCGACCGCAATGCCATCCGCTCAGCCATCGAAGAGATTACGAAAACTCCCGAAGTACACGTGAATATCAGCCAACGTGATGGATTCTCCCAGGCTGTTCTTTTTGTCGATGACCCCGTCAATTATGATTTCAAGCCCGATGATTTCCGTGATCAGCTCGATGGATACTTAGTCCCAGGCCGTGTCACATCTTTAAAGGGACCTATGCCACTCGACTTTTATGGCAAGCCAGACCAAGTAGCAATCGATGAGGCTATCCGTGCTCGAAATTCTGATGGTGATCTATCACCCATTCAAAAGCGTACTCGTGAAGTATTTGCTACTGCTTTGTCTTGTGCCCCCGAGGATATCACTGGCATGACCGACTTTTTCGCTGCTGGTGGTGATAGTCTCTCTGCCGGCAGACTTGTTTCACAACTGCGACGCGAATTCGGCATTTTCTTGGCTGGTGATGTCCTCTTCCATCACAGCACCGTCGGTGAAATAGAATACAAGATCACGGAAGCCGTCGAGATCAAAGCTGCCAAGGGCGACGAGGGAAAAGTCGAGCTCCCAGGTTGTGAGAAGACCTATAGCAGCACCAATCCCATAGTCCTGGTTCTGCATCTCTTCCCGACTCTTTTCTTCTTCCCTATGAAGCGTGCCTTCCAATGGCTTATCTTTGCTTACGTCGTGGCCGAAGGAACACTCCGTTTCCCCATCCGTGATTTACTCATCGGTCGACTGATTCTCATTATCTTGGCCGTTTTGTCTGCTCGGGTCGCTAGCTCAATTGTGTCGCCCTTTCTCGGAATTCTCTTCAAGTGGCTTGTTGTTGGCCGCTACAAGGAGGGACTTTCGCCGATGTGGGGACCATATCACACTCGGTGGTGGCTGACGCAGAAAGCATTGCAGGTCTGTGGCAAAGGCATCTTCAACAACTTCAATTGGTCACGAGTGATCTTCTACCGTCTGTTGGGTGCAAAGATTGGAAAGAATGTCACCATTTCCCCATCTGCTAAGCTCGGAGAATACGATTTAGTCGAGATTGGGGACAATGTCATTCTGGACACCTGCCAATGTCGTCCTTTTGCCGTGGAGCGTAACACATCCATGCTTCTCAAGCAAATTCGCATTGGAAAGGACTCTTCAGTTGGTTTGAAATCCATCATCGCCCCTGGAGCTGATGTACCGGAGAATACCTGCATTGGTCCAAACTCGTCTAGCTGGGAATTGCAAGATGCCGATGAATCCAACCGAGATTTATTGACCTCTCGCATTCCTAAGCCCCATTGGATCCTCGAGCTTTTCATCGTCGTTCCAATCAAAATCCTTGTTTGGGTTGCTGCACGTCTCACCTGGATGGGTGGTCTTGTACCAATGGTGAGACAATTTCCGCTGCCTCAACCTGACATGTTTTTGGCAACTCTTCAATGGTATACCAGTGGTCAGCGAATTGGTTTCCACATCACCGCGAGACTTTGTCGTGCTCTTGGAGGTCCGATTGTTCTCTTCGTCTCAGTTTTGATTATCAAATTTCTGCTGGATATCATCTGTGGCAAGCCCAAGCCGGGCCCCGCTTCTAAGCAGACCATGCTCCAAAAGATCCGCACTGCTGTTCTCGCAGCCATCCTTCCAAGTGGCGACATTCACGAATTGACCCGTTTGATCGGTCGACACTACGAACTGGTGTCTATGGCCATCCGTGCTCTTGGTGGAAAGGCCGGCAAGCGAATCTATTGGCCCAGTGTCGGTCCTTCGCTCCCCGACTTTGACCTTATTGAAGTTGGAAACGACGTTGTCTTTGGATCTCGTTCAAACCTTGTCACTTCTGATGGTTATGGTCGTGACCGTATTGTCATCGGTGATGGAGCTATGGTTGGTGATCGTGTTGTTGCTTCTCCTGGTGTTACTATTGGCCGTGAGGCCATGATTGGCTCTGGTGCTCTGCTTCGTCGAAATGGGGACTACCCGGCCAACACTATCTGGACTGGCAGCAAGCGTGGTGACGCTGTTCAGTTCCCAACTTCATCCTCTGGCCCCATTTCCGCTGCTCCTACTGTTGTCGGTAGTAGCAGCAGCAGCACCAATGGCGACAGTAGCAGCGATAACGAAAAGCGGATGGACAAGAAGACACCAAACGAGAAGCAGGCGATTTCGGACGTGTCCGAAACAGATACAGCCAAGCCATTTGGTCGTGCATTTTACCAAAACCAGGCCAGCTACTATGTACTTCGCATCTGGCAGATCGTTATCTACTCAGTTCTTTCTGTTGTTGTTGTGACTGTATACTGGCTGCTCACTGTTGTTTTCGCTTTGCTCTCTCTTCGCGCTTGTCTCGAGCACAGCAACTCTGTTGGTTTCGAAATTGGAGCTTGGCGCCCATTTGTTCTGTATGGTGTACTTGCATCCTTCCTCTCTGCCATCAGCTGTTTTCAAGCATTCCTCGCTCTTGGGATTGTCATCTGCATCAAATGGATGGTCATGGGCCGTCGCAAGGAAGGAGAGTTCCATTGGGACAAGAGCAGCTACAATCAAAGATGGCAATTCCTTCTATCCTGTGAGACTCTCATCAAGGACTGCTATGGTGGCGCTGGTCTTCTTCCTATGATCACCGGCTCTGCTTATCTGTCCTGGTACTACCGTCTCCTGGGTGCGAACATTGGCAAAGACTGCGCCATTCACGCCAATGGTACTCCGAACGTCTTTTTCACTGAGCCCGATCTTCTCACACTCGGAAACCGTGTAGCTGTTGATGATTGCAGTTTGGTTTGCCATTTGAACTCGCGGGGTGAGTTTGAATTGCACACACTGAATGTTGGCGACCGGAGCATTATGCGTGCTGGATCACGATTAATGTCTGGAGCCTCAATGGGTCAGGATGCCTGTCTTTTGGAACACACCCTTGTACTTTCTGGTGACCACGTTGAAGATGGAGATACTCTACAGGGATGGCCTGCCGAGGGTTTCGAAGGCAAGCGAGTATAAAATTTTCAACATTGATCTATATTATGATCTCGGCGCAAAAGGGGTACATAACGGGCTTTTATTTTTTCTTCTCTAGTTACCCAGTTTATATATTTCGAAATATCCATTCTCTAGACTTCATTTTGTTAAAAAAGAGTTATCCCAGTATCATCAGTAAGTGTTAAGTACTGCCAGTGCCTTTAGATGCACAAGGAAATGAGGCATGGCCTAGATGGGCAGCCTATCTCCAAGCTACTTCAAACAACATCGCTCTCATCAACTTTGAGCTGTTTCCCTTCGGCATCCCTATCAACAGCTGGAGCAATTTTATCCTGCAGTGCTTAATCGATGAAATCAAGTTTTTGATACATACTACTTTGCAGAGAGGGCTCGTTGTCACTTCAGGCTGTATTCAGATAATTAAAATGAAATTATTCTATCCAACAGAAGGTCGTTGCTAACTCTGCAAAATTTCAGCTTTATCGAATTGAGAACATCGTTTTTTAGTCATTTTTACTTCCAAGCAGATTTTACATAGATGATGAGCTCCTCAACCACCCAATATTTCAGCGCTCACAGCTGCAAAGCTCATCGCATCGACTTAACAAACTAATCCACGACTTTAATTCCTGACTCTTCAGGCTGATGCTCAACACCCCACTCGATATTAGTGTACCCATGAGCAACGAGATAATCTTTCCAGTCCTGATCGCCATGATCGAGGACCTTGCTGCTATCCTCGAGGACGAACCAGGCTAGCAGAGAGCCCAAAACAGCAAATCCAGATCCAATAAGAAAGACTGCCTGAGTTCCTCGAAAGCTATCATCTCCCCAGCTTGCCATGATGGGTTTGAAGACTTGCGTACCGATCGCTGCCCCTGCCTTACTCCAAGCGGCGGCCAGACCAACTCCATGACCACGGACCGCAGTTGGAAAGCTCTCACTTGCGGTAAGAACGATCGTCGATCCGGGTCCAATCTCTCCTAGGGTCAAGAAGATGCCGTAAAGAACGATGAATAAAGGAAGTTTCGTTTGTATCGGCCCTAGAGCACCACCGAGGATGAAGCCGAGTACAGCCTGGAGCATGAAACCCAAAGCCATCGTGCGCCGCCGGCCAATTCGATCAGATAGATACCCACCGATGAAAGCCCCAGGAATGTAGAAGCAGTTGATCAAAGTTCCCCAAGCCATGGTCAATGCCAGCGATGAAGACGGATTGACGCGCCCGACGATGGTAGACGAGAAGAGACCGAAAGGGTAAGAAATATAGTTGTAACTTATATATCAAGGGTCATTAGCTTTCCATATTTCATTTGAAGCATCGCTGAAGAGACCTAGAAAGATCCACTCGCGATCGACCAGTGGAGCATGATTCTCCAACTCACATGAACCATGATCCACATACACCGAGGAGCGGTCGCCAGTATTTCTTGGCCGCCAGCCAATACGGAATTCGTTGTTTCTTCATCGAACTCTTGCGATACGCCGTGCTCATGACCATACGATAGCGAAACCAGAAGATCGAAAGCGGTGCGATGGCACCCATGGCTAGGGATACGCGCCAGACGGCTTCATAATGGCGAACCTGTTGGTGGAAACACAAAAGTAGGATCAATGGGACGAGAGCGCCAAATGCAAAACCCAGTGAGGCCGAGAGGTCACCGATCATCGCAAAGATGAATCCACGTCGTTTACGAATCCCCGGGGTCTCGTCTGTTGCTTCAGCAGCGCCAGCGCCAGCGACGGGATACTCTCTGTCAATTCTTAGCAAGGGAAACTAGAGGATGTCGAGGAAGATCATTTTGGAATTGTATCTCTTACCCTCCTGCACCGACACCGGCAATTCCACGAGCAATGATGAGCATCCAAAACATACCATCCTCTGTGAGGCCACTTGCACCAGCACTTAGTGCGATACCCAGGACTAAGATGGTCGTCGTTAGAACAGCACCGGTCTTACGACCCAATTTATCGGAAATATATCCGAATGACAGCATTCCAATAATCATGCCGACCATAAAGGCGTTGGACAGGCGTGCCGCGACCTCGGTAGTCAAGGAGTCAGGGTAAATGACTCCCATTATCAATTCAATGTTTCCAATGATTGAGGCGTTAAACCCGTCGGATCCAATGGCCAATCCACTAAAGACAACCATCATCACCATTGACAAGCGCGAATAACCTCGATCACGGCCATCCTCGGGCGCATTGGGGTCGGAAAGTGCATGGGCTGTCGCATTGGATGTCACCTTTGTTGTCGCATGGGGTGTCGCACTATGAATTTCCTGATTCTCATTCAAGACTACTGTTGCTTTTGCTTTCTCATCGGAAGAGACAGTTTCCTGCGGAGTGGATATTTCCACATTCCCGCCTGGCGTTGGTTGGTTCATGCTGTGCTGCTGCTGCGCTGGATATGCGACTATTATTCTCGTCAAAAGCGCATGGTTTCTTCTCCGCACTCACATTGGACATGTCTCTCATTTTATATCTAAAACGGTCACAGATACCGCATGGACCTGCATCGTTTTTGGACACAACCGATTTGCTGGGAGATTGTTATGCTTTCTTAGGGTTCTTCATTTGTCCAATTAGCCGGCATGCGGGGTTAATCAAGGGAAGCCGGAGATTCTTTCGATGTTAGTCTTTAATTCTTAGCAAATCGTCGAGATTTTGTTCAATCAACGCTCTCAGAATTCATCAATTTCGTCCTAGTGCCTACGCTAAGGAACCTTGCATCTGCCGAGTGGGACTGGCGTGAAACGCCTTCGCTGCGGGAGGAAGGTAAAAACGAGGTGATAGCCGGACCCCAAAGAGTTGGCAGATACGACACAAAGATATCTATTTCAACCCATATCCATCTTGATCTTGTTTCTGGGCAGTGCGTGTGGAATCCCACAAGGTCAATAGTGAGCAATTAAAACCGCAATATGTCGAAAACATCGAATTGGGCCACACTCAGCGATGTGGAGGCGTCCAATAGCCCTAGCAAGGCTAGAAAAAATCGATTTTCTCTCAGAAATGCGGCATGGACGCTTGCAACGATAGGGCTTATCGCGACGGGAGTTTTCCACTATTTCTCCAAGCACGATAGCCCATGGGCGCATTTACGTCTCCCAACAACCGAAGGCCGTGTTCAGCCTTGTCATAACCATGAAGATGCCGACCGTCTCAAGAATTTTCAGCAGTGCGCAATTGATAATTTATTAGAAACTGGTCTGCCATTCCTGGAGAAGGCATTACCCATCAATGTTGGGGATTTTGAAGAACGCCGCCAAAGACTGGCCGAAGCTCTGGTGGCCGAGGAGGTTGATGCTTTTGTAGTAGAACCGGGTTATACATTCAAGTATTATGGAAATGTGAGCCAGCCTGAGTGGGAAGTGTGGGAGGTGAGTAGATCCCTTGGCTATTCGAGATGGCCTTTTCTTGTTGACGAATTGCACTAATCCATGGGATAGCCCGAAGAGAGGCCATTTCTGATGATTGTGCGGCCATTCAACGATGGAGCAGGAAATATCAAGGCCAATACAACGTTCCTCTGCCCTTCCTTTGAGGCCGAGCGAGCGCGGCTCCTTGGAATGCCTTTTACCGAAGCAATTCAGATCGTACCGTGGGAGGAGCATTGGGATCCCTATACCACCCTCCAGCAATCGGACGTTTTCTCCGATCTGACTCGTAAGCCTCGATTGATGGTTGACGAAGAAATGCGCGATTTCATCCAAAGAGGATTGTCTTCTGTGGGATTTGAGGTTGTTGGTTTGGGAGGCGGCGTTGAGGAAGTTCGCCAGATCAAGAGTTCAAGCGAAATCGAGATTCTCCGCGCTGTGAATACAGGAACAGTCGAGGCTGTGCGACAGATGAGAAAATGTAAGGTTCTTCCCCAAAGGCGATACTAAGGAATAAAGACTGATCAGTATCCTTGACAGGCCTCTACCCGGGACTGACTGAGAACCAAATTGCTGAAGCACTGGACAGCGCTCTCCGTGCGGCCGGGATGGATCCGTTCTTTGATATTGTCCTCTTCGATGAAAATGCGTCCAATCCCCATGGCGGTACCAATGGGTCCAAGGTGCTTGAGGCGGAAACTTTCGTTCTGATCGATGTTGGGGCCCATTTATATGGCTACTCCTCTGATATTTGCCGCACTTTCTTTCCTCCATTTTTCGAGAAGCCTTTAACGGAGGAGGAGAAACAGACATTCGCACCCCATATTGCAGAGAAGCTCAATGTATGGGATATTGTCTTCAACGCACAGACGCAGTCAATTCATCAGTTCCGGGAGAATGAAACGGCCGCAAGTGTTGACATAGCTGCTCGCAACGTCATCGACCAGGCCGGATACGAAGGGACCTTCACACATCGCGTGGGTCATGGAATCGGAATCAAAGGTAAGATTGTTTCTCCAGTGTGGCAGCTGGCCATTTTTGCAATTCAAGTCTTGCTAATTCAGCGCAGCCCACGAGAGCCCTTACCTCAACAAGGGAAATCACAGAACGTTATTGAAGACCGGCATGGCTTTCACCTCTGAGCCTGGAATCTATCTGGTGGACAAATTTGGAGTGCGACATGAGGATATATTTGTTGTGAAAGGCGAGGGAGAGCCTGAACTCTTGACTGGAAGCAGAGCTATTGGGCCATGGGATCCATGAACGAATCTGCAGAAGCGAAGGCTAGGGGAAATCTTATTCCCCAGCATTAAAAGTGGTGATACCGTCTGAAGGGCCTGTATTGTATAGTCTTTCGTCACCGAAGATTTTAGGGTTTCAGATCTCATTGGTCAGCCTGTTCTCCCATAGAAGCGTTTTTAATCTAGACACAGGCTTTGTCCTTTGCTCCAACCCCGCTACCCTCCGCCAAGTGGTAAAGGCTAGATATCGACGAAAACTTAGAAACAATTGTAAATGACCAGGTAGAAAAATTATTAACCGTATGTAGAAATCTTCCTGAGCCTATATATGACTTCATTGTTCTCAGCTAACTTATATATCATAGATACTATTCAAGACCTGGCAATTTAGATACACGAAAAATTTGGATAGAAGACCTGAAAGACCTGAAACCTTGAAGGACCCAACAACCCGCACCCCTTCAAAAACTAATGTCCTAAAGCTGAATCAATCACTGTTTTAATAGCTCGGATTTTGCGTTCGATTTTCCGTTGGTCATTTTCAATCTGGAAAGTCCTGGAATCCGATTGAAAATCCTCCGTATGGAGACTATTGTTACGGAGTTGAAAAAGCCTCACATACATACCGATTGCGACAACTCCAAAGACTCCATAGGGCAACGAATTTAGTGTGCCTCTATTCCCCAACAGGAAAGTTTCTAGCTGGTTTCTTGCTGCAGTCCAGGAATTCGGAGGTGTATACCCACTGCGGTTCCGAGGGGTTGTTTTCCATTCCACCACCAGGGCCCTTTTTCGTTCTTCGTTGTCAAGAACACCCATAGTAACATTAGCCCGAGATCTCGACTGGGGGAAAACATAATCCTCCCTCTCATGCAGAAAATCATTTTCAAACGGAAAATAAAACTGCAGCATTCGCTGCTAGAAAAAAATCGACAATGATTTCTCTGCAATCGTCTGCACGAATGACCCTCAAATAAGAGGTAATTCCGGAATCCGTAAGATACTAAGCTTTGAATCAGCAAGATATTTCCAGATAAGTTGCCATAGATTTACCGGCATGGTAGATGGTGGAGTAATATTGGTAGTCGTTTTGTAATCGAAATTGAATGTTGATGGTCGATATGAGACGTGACGACAGATAGCCGTATATAGCGTGAAGGGTGAAAATGTGCGACGAGGGACGAAGTAGACAGAGATTGAGGACAGCACGAAAGTCAGATGTAGCTACAATGGTGATAGGTTGATAATTGTTACAAGGGAGGAAAATATCAAATAAAACCGGCTGTGGTTATGACAAATTGGTCTCCAGACCTCTGACTTACGGGGCAGACATTTATGGCTTCGGCATATTCTTTCCTTGCTACTGACCATAGTATTGGCGGGAAAATATATTTGAGTAAAGTAAATAGCATTTGATTCTCCTCCTACTAGTATTTGATCGAGGAAAAAAAAATTCCGGGGCCAACCGTCTGGCCTCTACTAGCGTAGTAATAATCACCTCGATGCCAATAGACCAATCCCAGCACAGTACCAAAAGGAGATCAGCCCATAAAAGAACTTAGTGAGATACTACATTTCTGCCAGCAAAAAAAGCCGCCAATACCTCGCGGTTCTGCCTTTTAACGACATGCTCGCCATTGAATAGAAGACTTCAAAGACTGGTGTGAGGACCGCGAGCTAACTACAAAATCATCAAGGATATGAGACTTTCCATCTCACACGAGAACAGCTAGTTGAAAGTCACAAAGAATTGATCGATTGATAGCAGAGGGCTTGAAAGTGAGTGGTCGAAAACATAGGCTGTCCCGCGGTCCTTTGAGAAGCTTCTGAAGTATATACACTGATACTAGTACATCTAGGTTCCCCAAAGACCAGAAGTCCGATATTATGCTTTATATTAATTCGCACAACGATGAGAAATGTGCGCCATCGAGGATGGGAGAATAAAGGGAAGTGATCAGTGTGACGAGTTCCTACTTAATAGGTGCGGTCTCGGGTTGGCTAGGTAGCCAAGCTAGCAAATTATCCTCCGGTTCTCTTTATCCGCTAACAGGAGAACGGTTATGTTAAAATGTTCCAGTATATAACAAATTTCGGATACAAACTCTATTACTATACTATCAAATAGACTGACTGCCTGACTGCGGTCCTCGCGGGTTAACCTAAAATCTGACCGCAACCGCTGCGGTTTTGGTCAGCATTTCAAGACCTCACAATTTTGCGGTCAGGTTATGGTTCATATCTCAAGGTCTCACAAATTTGCGGTTGGTGCCGCACTCTAGCCTAGCCTCTCTTCTTCCATCATTATCAACATTGTGCATTCTTCTGCTTCCTCCACCTTCATGAATATCATATATAAAGAAACCGTTTTCATATCTGAAACTTATATAATATTGTATCGTCGACCATCGACAGAACAACGACAGAATCTGTTATCAAATTGTCTGTTTTAAATTTAGCCAGTAAAATGTATGATGTTATCGTAGTCTCAGACCTACGATACGATGCGATAATTATATGGGCCAAAATCTGACGATATCGCATCGTGGATAGCCCTACTCATTTGATCCCTGGCGAGCTTGATGCCAAATATCCCCTCTCCTTAATTGCTGGAGCAGTGGAAACCTGGCCTACTAGTCGGAAAAGCCAGGCTGAAGTTTAAATAGCACATGTCAAATTCAGATACCTGGACAATATACCAAAGCGAAAGGCAGACATTAGCGAACAATTGATGTAGATCAGTAGGGTACTGGAGGAATTAAGCAATAAAAGACCCCGAGAGCAATTGACTGCGCACAGAAATATGGTATGAGAGGTACATTCTTCATGCATCCTAGAGACAAAGGGGTAGTAATGCAGAGATCAACTAAAATTGAGTCACAAGCTGGCAACGATAGAGTTGGAACCGAAGCTCACTGCAAGTCCCACTATCTTTTGATCCTAGCATTTAAAATTTGTCAATACGAGAAGACTCGCTGTAAATGCCCTTTTCCATCCATTATAGAAGTAAAATAACTATGATAGTAAGATCGCGAGCTCACCTGGAAGTCCCCGGAGATAGCCACAATATGGCTATTTGAAGCCACTAGTGCAGATTTCAGCGTGGACTGTTTTTAATGACCAGCCCAGTCGGAAGCATTATCCCCTTCGTCTTCCGTGATGGGTCAATGGTATTGATTGACAGATAAGATATTTCGACCTGGAAACCTTTCAGAACTCGTCCATGGAGATCCAGCACAATTTGTTTGCCAGGGACTCGATAGCCGAAATGTGTATCCGGTATCCTGGATTCATAGATCAAATTAAAAACTGAGATATATGCCTTCTCATCTTCGACAATGAAATAAACCACAACATTTGAAATTGGGTAAGGAAAAGTAACAGGGACAGTATGGGTTTTTGTCAAATATCCTGGCTGTCCACACCTACCGCACTGAAATCCACCGAATCTAGAGATGGGCAGAGACTGTATATGGTATAGTCTCGATTTATGTTCCTGCGTCTTTATTCGATTATCCAGCGTGTCGGGATTATATCCCAATAAAAACTTTTGCAGAGGCCTTCCAATTCTATACTGCTATCCGTCGGGAAACAGTTTGGATCCTCAGTCTTTACATACCGGTCTCGAATATTTTCATTTTTAAGCCATTGCACCCTCCAGTTGTTAAGTAAAAGAGGCCACACAAATTTTTAACAGATGTATCGATATAGCCTCCAGTCTTGATAGTCTTCTTCCGCCAGGAAACTGAGATAGCCTCGTTTCCCACGCAGCGAAAATCTTGTTTTCCAGAACTGCTGGCTTTTGAATAGAAGAGCCATAGCTCTGGATGAAATTCTAAGATTCAAAAAGTCTGCAGTGGATAAATACTGAGCAATGGAAAATCGAATTTCAAATGCAAGAGATTGGAAACAATATTGAGATATTGTTTGGAAATTGGGATTCTCGAGCCGGTTTTGCAGAACATCTTTTTGGCTTCTACGGGGTCGAAGAAGCTTCCGGATCTGTAGACTTTTCAATGATTTGATTCCGGATGCTAAGTTTCGATTCTTGCAACCTTGAAATATATATCAGTCTAATTATGATGGAATGGGACGATATAAAAATCTGTATTTATTTTCTGTAGTCTGGCGGAGGTGTCTCTTGTATTGTCCTAGTAGGACAATACAAGCTGATTAGTAATCAGCTTGTCAAATTGGGGTGGGCTGTCAAAATGTTTGATCGGTCTTTGCCAGCAGAAATCATGAACGCAGAATTGGCATCCTGTACTGAGATTAATATCGTCGTGAATATAGTTTATTAAAATACACTGGAAAGGTCTAAAGACTTTGAAGGCCTAAAATTTTGAACTTAAATTGTCAGCTATGCTTTTCAATTCGAGTCCGGAATCGCGCTTCTGAATATTGTAAACTCACTGTCTTGCAGGTGCTTTATGGGATCCCGCCGGGCGCACGATACACAGTAAAACTGAGAAACCGGCATTTCGATCAACTATTGAGCCAAATATTGACATGAAGGGGGTCCAAAGCCTTTCATCGAATGTAATAAAAAGAAGAAGTCCCCGAGTCAGGCCTAGAATCGAGATACTAATCCCCGATATATCCATCAGCATTACATCATCGAAATACTAATACTTCATGGAATCAATGGACAGAGCTATCCCGACCACAAAATATTGACTAAGGAAAAACCTAAAAGTAGCCTTTCCTAACACTGGGGGGATACTGACACAAAGTGTCCCTCAGAACAGTGGCCGTAGATACTAGTAAACAGAATACAAGAGATGGAATGAAAGAAAAGTGGATCGTAATTTATGGTAATTGATTGTAATACGAATAAGAAATAACCAAAGATTGGTCAGAAGGAGAGGTTCGACCGCCAGAAGAAGATGGAAAGAGATGGCGGTAACAATCTTCGAATAACTAAATATACCACTCATGTCTAAGATATAAACAAAACTGTAAAATATTTCAATCTTGTTTACCATTCCGATATTGGGATCCGAGTTCTGGAGCCAAGCTGTTGAAATATGGCGTTAGTCTGACAATTAATCGTATCACCGAACTAGAAAAATAAAAGATATCTGTATTTGTATTTGTAAAAGAAATTATCGATTTTTTTATTCAATAAATTGTTATTACTGTATTTGCAATAGATGGAATAATTTCGCCGAAAAA
>Ga0209673_1000337_pt1 | contig 86111 bp, 81 predicted proteins | sample AraplaCol_mMS_r2_2_FD_184274 | JGI IMG/M metagenome (GOLD analysis project Ga0209673, IMG submission 184274) | Arabidopsis root microbial communities from North Carolina, USA - plate scrape MF_Col_mMS_r2 (SPAdes) (version 3) | ecosystem: Host-associated > Plants > Roots > Endosphere | place...
ATCGATCAACTCAGTCAGTTTTGTAGATATTCGACGTTCAATCATCCTTGCATTTATGGAGTATAATTCCGTAATTGCAAGGACGATATGTTGATAGCTCGGCTGCGTCCGCTGGCGCGTCGCGCGTCGTTCACATTGCCGTGCGCCTAAAGGCTCGCCGCGTCGGTTGTTCGGAACGCCATCTTTAACCCAAGGTCGATGACTGGATTGATTTCTACCGCGGCCGATGGCGTGGGGCCTTAACTCCAACGGTCGATGAACGGCAGCGAAACGCAACATTCACAGCCTGTTCAGCGCGCCAATGTCATCAAGTAACCAGAAAGAGCCTTACCTCCCAACACAGGCTCTGATGGAGTAGCCGATGAAAAAGATCATTCTCTCGACACTTGCTACATTGGTCGCAACCGGCAGCATCTTCACTTACTATGGCTCCGCGAGCGCAGTCGGCCGAAGGCATTCGGACGTTGCGAAAAACAGCGGAGATCAATTCGGTCGGCGCCGAGGCTGCGGAGCCGACCAGCGTCATGCCGCCCGCGGTCGCGGCAAAGGGTTCGGAAGGAGAGGGGGACGATGGTGATGAAACCGAAGATCTGCCTGGCGTTGATTATGCCGCCATCGATGCCCTGCTCGCCCGCTCTGAGGCGGCAATCGAGAATGCAACACGGCCCAGCCGCGACGGCGGCCGAGAAAAAGATCCAATGATCTACGACCTCGACTGGCACGAGGATGCCCGGCTCGACGAGTGGCGCGAAGTACTGCGGCAAGCCGAAAACCTGCCGGCGGTGCTGCAGGCAATCGTCGCCCTCGATGCCTGGAACAAGCTTTCCGTCCTGCAGCACGCGCCCTGGCTTGGCCGGCTGTTTTCCGCTTCGATCCTGCGTCAGGCCGGCGTCACGTCCGGCGCCCATCTCGCCGCCATCAATCTCGGTCTGCAATCCATCGCTGTCGATCGTCGCCGGCATCGCGACCGCAACTCGCGGATGCTCGCCATCGCCCACGGTCTGAACGCGGCCGCCGAGATCGGCATGAAAGAACATGACCGCCTGATGCTGGCGAAAACGATGATGGAAAGAAAGCTCGAAGGACGGCGGACGTCGTCAATACTGCCGAAATTGGTCGAGCTAGTCTTGGCAAAGCCGCTCGTTTCGGCAGGGATGGTGGCGAAGACGCTCGAGGTCACGCCGCCGGCGGCGCGGCGGATCGTTTTGGAACTCGGCCTCAGAGAGATGACGGGGAGGGGGAGGTTTCGGGCGTGGGGAGTTCTTTAGCTGGTTAAAGATGGCCGTAGCCATCGGGCTCCCTACGGCTGGTTGCGACCTGGGGCGGAAATCTGGCGCGCCCTGATCCTATGTGCTCACCGGAAAAGCTTGCACTCCAGTATTCAAGCGATCGTCAAAACACTAAGATACAGCTACTGCGCGAGTCGGTGCCACGCGAGAGAATAACAACATATAAAGTTGGGGAGAATAATGAATACGGCGCTTCCAAAACGGATGGTCTCAAAAAGCAAGTTCTCTATGTTCATGCGGACGCTCTGCGACCGTGAGCTTTATCTCTCGTTGTTTTCGAACAACCCGTCTGCCTTGGACGCGGCCGGTATTCCGGTGCCTCTTAAGTCTCGGCCCGGCGTGCAATTGATCACGAACTCAGGTCGGGAATTTGAATACGAGCAGTTTGATTTGCTTCTCAATGCGGTCCCAGCGCATGTCATTCACAAAAATTCAGGGCGTACAGGGATTGATCTTAGTGAGGCATTGGCGAAGGCGACACACCCTTCACTTATCCTTCAGCCGGAGTTTGAACCTGAAGAGTTCCGAGACGTCGCGCTGTCAGCGCTGGGTGTGCCGGCTGCGTCTGTCAAGGTGATCCCACAATTGTCCGGGCTTCGACCCGACATTTTGTACGTAGATACGCCACAAGATACAAACTACGAGATTTTGCCGGATGGATCTCGGCGGCTCGTTGCAGCCAATGACACTCGGACACCGCTCAGCGTTATTGACCTCAAAAACATCACAGAAGCTAACGCGAGCTACTCAGCCGAGGTCTGTTTGTACGCGATCTTTCTGGCGAACTGGCTGCATTCGAAGGGCTCAAATTTCAAAGACCGCTACTTCATCTCTGACCGCATCTTCCTATGGCGGCACACAGAGATGCCAGCCTTCACCGAGATCATGAAGAAGAAGGACGGAGGCGAGGTAACGGCTCGGCTTCAAGCGCTGCGGAGCGACCTCAACGATGGACTGGTGAACTATCTCGTCTATATGCCCAGCGTCCGAAAGTTCTTCGTCGAGGACCTGCCTCGCGTTATTGCGACCGGCGATGGGCAGGGATGGGCTGCCCTCGACTACCACGTCAACCCGAAGTGTGGGGCCTGCGATTGGCTCGGAAACCGGTCATGGCTGTCGCCGGACGACCACGTGTTCTTCGATAAGAACCCTGCCAATTATTGCTTCCAGGGTGCCGAGGACTCCGATCACCTCTGTAAAATGCCAACTCTCAGCAAGGGAGCGACCCGAGTTCTCAAACAGGGCGGCCATCCGCAGGTTGGGAAGCTCGTCGGTATCCAACCCAATGCGAACGTGCTCCGCGGCCACACTCTCCTCAAGAAAGATCGCGATCAAATCGGCTCACGCGCTGAGTCCATCGCGACGGGTAATGTGACGGTCGATCAGGCGTCCAAGGTTGGTGGCTTAGCAAAGTACCTGGGCGCAGAGTTCGACATCGTTGTAAATTTTGATCCTGGGTCTGGCTTCCTGACTGGCGTCGCGCTTCGAGGGACACTATTTGCCCCCTTCGGCCAAAAATTTCAGAAGGCAGATGGGGAGGCCCAATCCATCCGCCCCCTCGGCGAGGCGGCATTTGTAGTCTCGAAAGACAATGCCGTGGCCGAATGGGCTGCGCTCAACTCGTTTATCGAACGCCTCGCGATGTGGATCGACGACGCAAGGAAGGTCTTCGATGAAAACGGCATGGGGACGCTGAAGACCCAAATTTGCTTCTGGGAACTTCGGCAATATACGGAGCTCTGCAATGCTTTTGGTCGCCACCTGCTGGACATTCTTCAGTTGTCCGGTCGGTCCCAGCGAGCACTGGCCTGGATCTTTCCTGCAGAAGAGTTGATGGAGAAGGCGGAGCAGATTTGTCCCAACATCGTCTTCATCAAGGACATCGTCACCGCCTCTGTCCGACTGCCACAACGCTTCGCTGTTACACTTCTTGGGACTGCGGAGGCGTATCACCACGAACGCCTAGCGCCGCGAAAGATCGACAGCTACTACGTGGAGCCGTTGGGAAATGGCATTCCTAGAGAGCGAATCTTCGAAATTTGGAAGTCCCCGACGGGAACCGTCCGAATGTTCGGAAAACCGGTTAGCGTATTCGAGGCGGTCGAGCGCTACGGCGCAGCCCTCAAGGCCCACGCTTGGGCGATGTCGAGCATCGCGGCGCGTCTGCGAATGGATCTAAAAAACTGCATTTCGGGGAATGCTCCAGAACTCTCGATGTCGATCCCATCTGGCCTCGCTGGCGTCGCGTATGACTCGAAGCTCTGGGAGAGATGGGCAAGCGTGTCTGCGGCCGTCGGCAAGACCGAAGGATTGCACACTCTTATCGCACGCCCGGAATGGCTCGAGGCCGCCTATCAGGCTGTGATCCTCGAGGCGGTGACAACGAACCTTGGCGGCAACCGCTACGAGTTTGCGGTTAGCGCAGATTCGACCGAAGCGAAGATCGAAGAAGGCGATTTTTGCACGATTGGCATCGTTAGCCATCCGGGGTTTCCGCTTAAGAATGCCAAGACGCTTGGTGTAGGGCTGGACGACTACACGCCGATGCACCGGGTCATCTCGGCGAAGATCGAGAACTTTGACCGGGCTGCGGCGCGGATCACTGTGAGATTGGAGCCATCTTGGGGAAAGGTCGCGCCGGCTTTTCAGGCCGTTATGGCCAGCGGTTTGATCCCGATCGGTAGCGAGCCGATTTACCTCCTGCCCACCATGCCGTTTGATGACTACGACCATACCAGGGAAGTGCTTATCGAAATCGGCGACCCAAGCATCGCCACGCCGTCGGCGGAAGCGAAGCTCGCAATGGGGCATAGCGCAGTAAAGAAGCTTCCGAAGGGAACGGGCGCGGTCTCGCCGGTAGCGCGCGTCTTGTGGGAAGCCGATGCGGTCGCGAAGACACTAGTGCGCTCGGAGCAGCAAATTGAGAAACTTGCCGTCTTCGCAAAATCCGCTAACGCCTATCCGCTCAACGAAAGCCAGGTGGAGGCCGTCCGCATCTGCGGCCAGCGGCAGCTTTCGATCATCTGGGGGCCTCCCGGGACGGGCAAGACAGACACTCTCGTTGCCATGCTACACGCGATGGTCCGCGAGGGGGATCCTCGGAAAATCCTGATCACAGGCCCAAACTATCGCACCGTCGAAGAGCTTTCCGGCCGACTGCTGAAAAATCTGGAGGCGGACGCGGACGCGGCAGGAGACTTCTTCTGGCTTTACTCCAAAAGCCGCACGCCGAAGGACGTTTCGAGTTCCAACCCCAACCTCGTGGCCACCGCAGCCGCCCTGGATCTCGGCGGAGGACTCGACGACATTCAGACAAGCATCAGCGATCCTCAGCGCACAACGATCATCTCGACTACCGCTCACATGGCGCTGCGGCTCACAAAAGCGGTTGGTCAGACTGGCTCCGCGTTGGACGAGGTGTTTGATGTGATCGTGCTTGATGAGAGTTCTCAAATCCCGATGACGCTTGCGATCAAGCCACTCGCGGCGATGAAAGCCAACGCTCAGATAATTGTCGCCGGCGACCACAAGCAGATGCCGCCGATCCAGAACCTCGATCCGCCAAAGGGTGCCGAGTATCTTGTCGACAGCATCCAGACCTATCTCATCAAAAGATTTGGAATCGCCCAGCAGCCGCTTCTAGTAAACTATCGATCCAACCAAGATCTAGTCGATTATGCCCGTTCACTCGGCTACCCTCCGCAACTCGTAGCTGCCGCGCCAAAGAAGGACCTCTTAGTCATCCATGCTCTCGATGACGTGGTGAAAACGCTACCCGCAGCTTTGCCGCAGTCTGCAGCGTACGCTGCACTTCTTCGTCCGGAACGCCGAGTCACGGCGCTCATTCATGACGACCCGACATCGTCTCAGGCGAACGATCTAGAAGCTGGCCTGGTTGCGGGCTTGGCTTTCATTGCGCGGCACGCAATGGCGAAAGACCTAGATATGGGCAGTGGGACAAGCGGCGAAGCCTTCACCGACGAGACCTTCTTTGCGTCCGGTATTGGTATCGTAACACCACACAAGGCGCAGAAGGCTCTCGTCGTCCGCAAGCTGACAGAACTCTTCCCGTTGGCTGATCCGGAACTGGTGTTCAGCGCGGTCGATACTGTGGAGCGCTTTCAGGGCGGCGAACGCAACCTCATCATCGTATCCTACGGTGTAGGTGACACGGATATAATCGAGGGAGAAGAACAGTTCCTGCTCCAACTTGAACGGACCAATGTTGCCGTGTCGCGGGCTAAGGCAAAGTGTGTAGTGCTCATGCCGAAGTCGCTCGCGTATCATCTGCCAACCGATCAAAAGGCCGCAGAAACCTCGGTCGCACTGAAGTCATATCTGGAAGAATTCTGCAGCCAACGCCTCACGGTCGATATCCAGGATGGCACTGGTGTCTCGCGTGCTGCGGAGATACGCTGGCACTAGGCTCGGATAGCATGGAAGTCGAACTCGGTCGCGGGGTTCGACTCGCGGCCCATCTGGTCTGCCTGCCGCTTGCCGGCGTCTGACGTTTTGGCATTTCTGACGGAGATCAGCTTCCAGCCGCTGGCTTCTTCAAGGGACGCCTTGAGAATGTGGCGAGGCTCGCTCTTCACGGACGGAATAGCCCCAAACCTGACATAGAGGTGGGCCTCGTCTTCAGAAGACTTTGAGACGTTGCGCCACACTTTTGCAAGGTCAGCAATGAATGCGTCCTGGCTTGCGTGGCTCATCTGCTGGTTATTGCCATAGTCGATCTCCGCGGGTCCTCCAAGGAACCAGTTTCGGAGCCACTGGTCTTCGACATAAGTCGTCATACCGTAGTAGGGTGGCGATGTAACCGTCACGGTCGCTTTTCGCACTCGGCGATATGAAGCGGCCAAGCGCGCATCGCCGCAGATAATATCAGTTAAACGACCAGGTGACGGTGTTCCCAGATCGGATATACGCGCTAGTTTCTTCTCAAGCACCTTGAGGACGGAAACGACGGGCGGGCTCATACCTCGATCTCGCCAGAAGCGGACAGAGTAGTCTGGCTTAGATGCAAAGGTTCGAGGCATTTGGTTTGAAAAGTAGCTCGCATTCCCGCTAACGTTTAGTGGTCCGTGCAGACAGCCAAGCGCCGCCGCGCGGAGGATTGCAGCAGCGTTGGTTCGGGGCGCTCTAAGAAGCCCCTCGCGAAGGGCGCAGACCTCCAGCAGAGTTGACGGGGCAAATCCCCGCTGGAAGAATTCAGTATCTGGTACGTCACTAGGCGTTGTCGCCAAGAGCTTTCCTGCGAGTTCCAGAACAGCATCAGATTTCGCACTTGCCACTTTCGCCTGAGCAATCGATGCTGCGATTGACGATGTATCTAGCCCGTATGATCTGAGGTCGAACTTGCGCGCGGCATAGATAGTCGTTCCGCGTCCGCAAAACGGGTCAAGTATCACTGGATTGGTGCGACGATATTTTCTTAAAATTCCAATCGGGTACTCGAGCGGGAACATGGTGTAGTAGGGACAGATAGCGTTGAACGCGTAGTCCTTATTATATGCGAGCGCTGACTTCATCTTATCCCAACCGATCCGGTTGCAGACTAAACGAAGGAGTCCTGACTTTGAAGACCCTTTCGCGCCGAAGCGCTAGAAGTCTTTCGTTTTATGACAGCGGGGATGACCTGAGCAACATAGCGGTTCCCAGCCTAGGCAGTCCGCCGCTCAGACCCCGGCGACGATCTTAGCGACCTTCACTGCGTAGCGGTCGGTCATTCCAGACACGTAGTCCGCAAGCGCATGCAGGGCTGTGTATTCGTCTTTAACGTCGCGTAACTCGAGATTGGCCGCCCGGCGAAGTTGCTCGTGGTAACCGTCAAGCCCCGCCGGTTCCCAATCCCTAGCGCGCAATTGCTCGAAGACGCCGATCAGTCCATCAAGCACCCGGTGCACGACGTTCCTGCCAAAGACCTCCAGCTCCGTCTTGCGGGGAGAGGTGAACAGGCGCTGCCTGGAGAGCTTCTCGATCGCGGCGAATTCCCCGCTTCGAGCCGACACCTCGATAAGCGATGCTGAGAAAGAGCCCGACATGATCGCTTCATAGTTTTCCTTGAAGGCCGCGACACAGGCATCAATGGCTGACCCGATCGCGCGAGCCCGGGCATAGGCGATGATCTCGTCAGTCGTTCTGTCGGCTAGATGGACGTTGGGTATGCCGGCGAGCGACTGAAGATGCTTAGGACGACGTGCTCGGTGAAGTCGCCGGACGCATAGGCGTCCTCAAGATCGAGGATGTTGTAGCAGATATCGTCGGCCGCCTCGACGAGGAAGACAAGCGGGTGGCGGCGCCACCAGCGATCGGCGCCGATGGTTTCCACAGGCAACCCCACCGCTTCGGCGACCTGGGCGAACAGCTCGGCATCGCTCTCGAAAACGCCGAATTTCTTGAGCCCGCGATACGATTGCGTTGCGCTCGCGCGGACCCTGGCAGTCACCGGATACTTCGCGAAGGCCCCTAACACGCCCATCGAGAGCCGCATGCCGCCCTCGTTCCGGTACATCTCGAGCCTGCTGATGATCCTGAAGCCCTGCGCGTTCCCCTCGAAATCCTCGAATTCTAACCGAAGCGGCGCCTCGATCGCGCGGAACAGTTCGGACGAACCGCCGAAGCGCTCCGCGAACCAGCTTCCGATCGCCGCCTCTCCTGAGTGCCCAAAGGGCGGGTTCCCTATGTCGTGTGCAAGGCAAGCGGCCTGGGTCATCCCGGCGACGACGTGTTTCTCGCCGGCGCCGAGGCCGTGCTCTTTCTCGAGCCAGTCGCCGACGGCAATGCCTAGGGAGCTGCCCTAGGTTCGATTCCCATCAAGAGCTAGGAGCGCGATCAGCTGGTAGTTAACTGAGATCCGCGCCGTCCTAAAGCCGCGGAAATAGCTTTGCCTTCGTCGACCGACGGTGCGCGAGGGCTATCGCCCTTGAGCAGGCGAATGTCCTGGATAGGCGGTCGACCGAACAAACGACGGTATTCGCGGGTGAACTGGGTTTGACTTTCATATCCGACGTCGAACCCGACGGCTCTGGCATTCGAACTTCCGATCAGCAACAATTTACGGGCTTCATGGAGTCTGACATGCATCCGGTATTCCAGCGGCGTCATCAGTGTCGTTGCCTTGAAGTGGCGATGGAGCGATGTCGGGCTCATGCCCGCGAGATCGGCGCGAAAGCCGACAGACATCGGCTCGCGATAATGCTCCTTCAGCCAGGAGGCCACGTCCAAAAGAGTCGGATAGCGGTTGATTGACTCCTTTTCAATTGAAGAACAAAAGGAGAACATACCAGTCGTTTTGACCGTTGCAAGCCCAAGGAGACGCTATTTCGTGATGCATGACCACGCCGTCAACCCTGTCATCGCCGAGCTGCGCGAGCGTATCGAGCGGCTGGAAGTTGGGGAGATTCGGCGGCGGCTGGTTTTGCCCTTCGGTGTTCCCGAAATCGATGGCCGGTTGCCTCAAGGAGAGCTGGCGCTCGGCGCGCTGCACGAGATTGCCGGCGGTGGCAATGGCGCGGTCGATGGAGCCGCCACGGCGCTTCTTGCCGCAGCGGTTGCCGCGCGCACAAAGGGGCCGGTCCTCTGGTGCATGACGCGCGCCGATCTTTTTGCGCCGGCGCTGGCTCAGGTCGGGCTATCGCCAGGGCGAGTCATTTACGTCGAGGCGGGCGACGAAAAGGCGCTGCTTTCCTGCATGGAGGAGGGATTGCGCCACGGCGGCCTCGGCGCCGTGGTCGGGGAACTCGCGCGCCTGTCGATGACCGCATTGCGTCGCCTGCAGCTGTCGGCGGAGAACTCCGGCACGATCGGCATCGCCATTCGCCGCTGGCGGCTCCAGACAGAGGCATCCGATTTCGGACAGCCGACGGCCTCCGCCACCCGTGGCGGGACATTTGTCTTCGTTGAGCGGCTCTGGCGGTCGACCAAATACAGGCAGGTCTATCTCCACGCCTACAAATCCGTATCCGAGGCTTGCGTTGGCATCGGTCGATATTTGAAACTCGGATAATAATCGACGCCCACACTGATCGCTTGACCGACGAACGCTGGATGAGACTTACTTCGCCGACGCCTGTGATAGTGGCAGCATAACCCGAAATCGACTTAACAAAACGCCAAACCTGTCAGACAAACTGAGCCAACTCTTTTTACGAAGAATAAAAGCTTTTACTCGTCCGAAAAAATTCAGTAAATACTCGTAAATTTGGGGGTGAAAATGACCGCTGAAAAGACGAAAACTAACGGGTTTGTTCTCGCTGCTGTTATAATCTGCTTGGCGGCCGCATTGATTCAAGCTTCTTATCTTCCAAAGCTTGAAGAGCTGGATCGCCTTGGCCCACCCGAAGAGCCCTACGGTTATGGAGATATGGCAAGCCGCTGGCCACTTCTTGATGGTTCGACCGTTATTATTCCAGTGTGCTGGGAGGATGACGGCGCGGAAAGCAAGTATGCCAAAGCCGTGGAGGACGTGATCAGAGAAACGTGGGGAATGATTGGCCCACTAAGTTTCAGCGGATGGACCAAATGTTCGTCAGGTGCTGATGGACCTGTTCGGATCAAAGTCGCCGATGATGGCCCTTACGCTGGTCGTCTTGGAAAGCCTATAATTCATGATCGGCCCGGTGTATTGCTCAACTTTGAACTTTCAAAGTGGCAACCGGACCCCTGGTGCGTTCAAAGTGAGGAAAATCGTCTCACCTGTATAAAGGCGATTGCGGTTCATGAGTTCGGGCACGTGATTGGTCTTTCTCATGAACAGAACCGGCCTGACACCCCCGGGGAATGCAAAGAAGACCCGCAAGGGCCCGACGGCACAAAGATGCTCACGCCATGGGATCCAAGATCGGTCATGAACTACTGTCATCCCATCTATAATGCCACGGGGGTCGCGCTCAGCGAAGACGACATCCGATCGGTCAAAGCTATGTATCGCTAGCGAGCTTAATGTCTTGCGTTGGAAATCCAGTCGAAATGAAGACTTCCGTTCTCGATGGCCGCTACGTAGATTTTCGAGAACGTCTCACCGTCGCGATTTCTGATGCAGTAGAACTCTCCTACATCAGGCTGAAACCAGTGGTGCTTATATTCCAAGCTTGCGCAATCGTCGGTGTTCCTTAGAACCTTTTGTGGCGCTGTCGCGATACCTCCCTTTGCTCCTGTCGCATCGGGATATGGTGCTTCGTTATACGGCAAAAATAGCTTCATGCTGCCATTCGCTATCGCCGCAGAGATATCGTTAGAGAGATCACCCCAATGGACGACACTTTTACGCTCGAAACTGAATGCCGAGGCATCGTACTGTGTGAAGCCGTCTAAAAGGGAAACTCTCTCACCAACGACGATTTGCCCGCCTCCACTGCAGTTAGGTTTGACGCCCACCCCATCCAGCAGGGACGACGCAAAACGAATTGATGTCGAGAAGCTCGTTCCGCTTTGTTGCGTCAGGCCTGAAGTAGTCACGCCAATAACGAGCCCGGCCTGATCCAAGATGGGCCCGCCGCTCATGCCACCCACTAGGTCCATATTCACCATGTCACGGAAATTTACCTGTTGACCCGAGGCATCACCAGACTTGTGGGATAGCGGAAGATTAGACGGAAAACCGATCGCCGTCAGTGGATCACCTGCGCTCAAGGACCTTCCACACACCGGCAAGAATTTTACGGCGTAAGGGGGGTCTACAAACTTTATCAAAGCAAGGTCGTTAGCGATATCGAATTTTACGGCCGGCTCAAAAAGTACGGGCGCGACACCGATCGACCCAATCTGACCGGTGAGACCTTCCGTTGCCAGATGCAGTTGCTGTTTTGGGTCTGCCAGCTTAAAATGGTTATAGAAGAGGTGCGCTGAGGTTAACGCATAACCGTCTTCGGAAACAAAGAAGCCAGTTCCAAGGTTCGGTGTTTCGTTTTGGATTCCTTCCTCAGTAACACCGACAACCTTTAGTCTGATTATCGCGTTGCGGTCGTCCGACTGCATAAATTTCGAAATGTCAAATGCGTGGGCGGGGGTCACGAGCAACGGTGATGCCGAAATAAATAAGCCAACGAGGAAGCGAGCAGCACAGAGGAAAGAGCGATCTGCTGCAACACGTGGGCATTGCGCGGTGTGGCTTGAAGGTTCGAGCCGGGGGACTCGTTCTAGACATCCTATACGAACATTCACCATTTTTGGGGGTCTCGTGTTATCAAAAAATGTTCTGAAGTCGCTGATTCTGGCGCTCTTTGTTGTGTCATCGTTCATCAACGATGAGGCATTCTCTTGTCCCAGGGGAGTAGACTGTGGCTACCACAGCCCCCCAACGTGACGTCATGGCATTGTCTGAAATGGCAGTGATTTCGCGATAAGCGCCTTAAGGGGAGCGCATGGCAGGGCGTCGCCTGGGCGGCCAACCTTTTTAGGTGGGTCTTTTGTCAGAAGGGATTGTAACACAGCGGTTGGTACTGAATTGTCAGAGGCAAGATCGGAACTCAACGCGGTCCAGGCGAGCCTGATCTGATCCGCCGCGAGCGATCCATTGCCCCTCGCGGCGCTAATGCATGCGAGGTGGTACCAGGCGAAGTACTGGGGCTGTCCGTCGGCGGCTATGAAATTTGAGAAGTCTTTTTCCGCGGCATCTAATGATGCGGCTGTGGTCTTAGCGCCGAGTGAAAGCAACGCCAAGCGAAGGACCACTTGACCTCGTGCAAAGACTGCATCCTGAAAGAGCGGGTCCGCCTTATCAAGTTTAGATATAATCAGATTGTATTCGTCAACGGCGGCCGAATAGTTCCCCAAACCCTCTTGATTCAAGGCAACGCCCAAGTTCATAGTCACGTCGCTCGGATGCAGTTTGATCGCCTTCTGTGTCTGCGTCAGCCCTTCACGGTAGTTTCCCTGCGCGTAGGCAATCCGGCCCAGACCAAAGTTCGCCCTCCAGGCTTTGGGGTCACGCTTCAAAGCCTCTTCAAACTTCTTCCGCGCCGCGTTGGGATTGAACTTGGCGGTGTTTTCAGCATCGGAGACGATCTGGTCAATTGTTTGAGCAATAGCCGGAATGGCGTGGCCGAGTGCTAGTGTAATTGCTAAAGCCAAGGTCTGCAGGTAGCGATTTAGGAACTGCCGCATTAAATACCTCCGCTCCAAATCTTAACTTCGTTCGGTACCGTGTTGGGAGAGAGCCTTGACTCTGCCTTCGTAAGCTTTCCCCTCGTCAGTTAATATCCTCGATCTCAGAGAGTCTTGAGATATTCGATCAGATCGGCTGCGCCCTTCGGGTCGTCGGTCCAATCTAGCCTGTAGCGCTTGCCATCGCTCTCGACATTTCTGTCGTGGCCGCGGTGATTCAGCGCCGGGAAGGCGGTGGTGTCAAAGACTATCTCGCCATCGCTCGCCGGTTCTTGCCATAAGAAGCCCATACCCTTGGTGTCATAATCGAGGCGTCCGCGGACGAAACGGTCCGGCCTTTCGCCGGGGATCAGAAGTTGACGCATCGTGGGCACGGAGCCGTTGTGCAGGTAAGGCGCGCTAGCCCATATGCCGCGTAGGGCGGTGGCGTTATAGCCGCGCTGGTTGACCAGCGGCCGCATGATCGCGGTGCCGAAATTCTTTAGGGACACGCCCTGGTATTCGGCGCAGGGCTTGACTTGTCTTCCAGACAAATCCAGCGCCAGATCGGGCGGGCAGAAGACGGTATACATTTGTCGCGCTGACAGCATCAGCGTGGTGTTGACAACTTGGCTACGCGAAGGATCGGTACCAAGGTCGCCATAGACCGCGCCGTTTTGCGGCTGGTGGCAGCCGGCGCAGTTCTCAGTGAAAAGCGATTCGCCCCGCTTTGCTTTTTCGATCTCGATATCGAAGGGATATGGCGTCGCCGGCAGGCCGCCCAGCAATTGAGCCGCAAAAGCGGGTACGCGAATGTCCGGATCGTTCAACCCCATCGTCGTCGAGGCGGCCAAATTGCGAAACATCGGGATTGGGATGTTGCCGTTGTACTGCCCGCCGCCGTTTATCAGCTGCTTCTTGCTTGAGTCCCATTCCACCGCGCGGGTATTCTGCTCCCAGACCGGCATGAAGTCCGTGATGCCAGGATGATCGGGAAGGATAATGGCGCCTAGCCATGCACCGACCCGCGTCTTTAACTTCTCGTAGCCATGGGTGGCGCTGACTCCAGTGGCGTCAGCCATTCCCGGCAGGCCGCCTAGCATCTGCTGTTGGTAGCCAGGATAGGTCTTGTCGACATAATCGCCAAAGGCTCCAACGAAGCCTTCGGTATAATCGGCGAAGCGCTTGACATAGCGGCGGGCATCTGCCCGGAACAACGCTACCTGCCGTGCCTCGTAGTCGGCATCGTAGGTGCGCTTCCCGTACGCCCAGTTCTGATAAAAATACGTCGGCGAAGATTCCACGGCCTTATCCAACGCCGCCAGAACCGCGGCGGTCAGCTCGTCAATCTGCTCGTCGCGATTAGTCTTGCCGCCATATAGCTTGCGGATCGTGCGAGCGGTATCGGCATAGTACTTGACGATGTTGAAGCTGCCATTCACCGCGCCGTCGATAAAGATTGTCTCTCCGCTTGCATCGGTTACGCGGCCAATATGACAAGCGCCGCAGGTGAACGATGTCATGTCGGCTTGGTCCGCAGGCGCAGTCGGGTCTAAGCCAGAAAACCCCACCCCCCGCGGCAGGAAGGTCTGTCTATTGCGAGGATCCATGAATAGACCGACTTCGGACAATAGCTTGTCGCCGTTTTGCCATTCTTGAGGCGCGAGCAGCGGCAAAAGCCGTAAGATGATCAGCGCGGTGCCGTCGGTTTGCGAGAAGGGGAAGTCGGCGAACCAGTCGAAGGCAATTTTGTTTTGCTTAATGTAGGTTTCCTTGGCGGCATTGCGCTTGGCGCGTTCGATTGGCCAGTTGTCTGGCGAAGGTTGCACTTGAGGCTGACCCTTAGGCGGTAGAAGCGCGACACCGGTATGATCGAAATCGAGATAGCACTTAGCGACGTAGAGCCCGCCTCCCGTGAGGGCCGCGACGACGAACGTGCCGCAGAGAATTCGTGCCATCCACATGATTATCTACCGTCCGTTGGCAATCCCGTTGAAAAGGTCGCGTCGTTCATACGGTGGCGAAGCTCGGCGATCGCCTGATAGACTACGCGGCGGGTACGGCTGATCATGCCGAGAGGACGATGGGCCGGCAGGCTATGCCATGGATTGAAGCTAAGGTTCTCGCAATAAGTATTGCGCGCGGCTGTGTTAAAGGTTTGCTGGTGGATGGTCAGGACGCCGATGCGCTGGAACGGTGCCTCGGATTCGGGCCATTCCGGGATTGAGTCCTCAACGCTGAGACCAGTATTGCCGCGGCGCTGGATCATGAATTCCATTTGGTAATTCGCCTTGGAAAGGGACGCAACAAGTGCGGCACGAAGGAAATTGGGGTCAGCGTTCGTCGGGATGGTGCTGGACGTGGAGCCGAGTGGTCGGGCCGAAAATTTGACCGCCTGTCGACCCTCGCCTTCGCCAAGTTGCGACGGGACTACCGACCAGTAACGGGTCTCGAGCGGATTGGCGATCTTCTGGCGCAGCATGTGGAAGGCATTCATGCTGCCTTTCCAGCCCAGATATGTCGGGACCGCTGCTAATCGGAGGATCGAGCCGCTATCGACCGCCTGGAAAAAGCGGCTATAGTTGCGGGCCGAGTTGATGAAAAAGAAGGGGCTGGATATCAGGATGAAGTCCTGCGCATCAGGGTTGCCCGGATCGGAGAGCAGCTTGTCGCCCGGCACGCCGAACAGTTTGATCGCCATGCCGCGGGTATCGCCGTTGGTATCTGAGGCGTTGGGGTCAGGAGAGCCGTTTGAGAAGCGCACCACGGCATTGTAGCTGGAGCCAGCCTGTATGATGCCACCAGTAAGCTCGGCCGGTAGGTGGGCGTCTAAAGCGAGCGTGGCGGTGACGCAGCCATGTGCTTTTGGATGAGCGTCGCGGCGCGCAGCGCCCGCCGCGTAGTCGATTTGCACCTTGCGGGCGAGCTCTTCGATTAGATCGGCCGCTGCTAGGACTTCGCCGGGCTGAAGCTCCTCACCCAGATACCCGTCAGGCTGGGGATAAATCGCTTCCAGCATTGCGCCGCGATATGCCTCGAGATCGAATGCCTGGGAATTCATCCGTTGCAAATCCTGCGTCTCGGGATAGAGGTCGTGGATCGCCAAGGCGGCAAAGGCCAGTACGATCATCCCGTAAAGGATTTGCCTTCGTTTCATGACTTCCCCTTCGACGGGCCGGCGGCTCTGGACATAGTTCCTGTCAATCAGATCGACTTCAGATATTCGAGAAGCGCCCAGCGGTCAGCTTCGTTGAGGTTGCCGACGCCGTATTCGTGGCCCCTGTTGCTGTTGCCCTCGATTAGCTTGCCACTCGCGTCCTTCACCTGAAACTTGAAGCCTTGACCGTTTCCAGGCTTTTCGGTGACATAGCCCACGTTCTTTGGATCGTAGGTTCGGTTGCCGACCCAGAACTCGGTCATGCGCTGATCTGCAGGCAGTAATAGCTGCCATAAATTTGGCACCGATCCGTTATGAAGATAAGGGGCAGTAGCCCATATGCCATCAAGTGGTCGAGCCTTGTAGGCGAGGATACCGACATTTGGCGTGTTCATGCAAAGCTTGCGATCGTTGGCGCGCGGATCGAACGGGCTGGGCGCAGCGCTGACTTCCGGCAGCCGCTCGATCCCGGCGAAGGTCAGCCCGACTTCCTTCAGCAAGTCGAGCTTGCTGCCGACCAGTGCACCACGGACCGTTGTGCCGAGCATACTGAACACTGGTGCCTTGTCGCCCAGGATATTGCCCTCAAGATCCTCGGCGCCTTTCAACGGGCCGGTAGGGCCGTCGTAGACGTAGGCGTTGCAGGCCATCCAGATGTCGGTGAGGTCCTCCGGCGGGGTGTTGATCAGCGGAATCATCCGTTCGGTCGGCTGGCCATCGCCTTGCATGTCTGGGGTCAAATGGCAACTGGCACAGCGATTGCGGAAGACGGTCTGGCCACGCGCCACCTTGTCCGGCACGAGGGTGGGGAAGGCGTCGGGCCAGGCTGGCGGCTCCAGCTTCTGTAGCAGGATCTCCATTCGCATCAGATTGCGGACATCGACCGAAGAGTCGTAGCCGATTAGCCCGCTGAGCAGAGATTTGTCTTTTAAGACGATATCGCCGAAGACGCCAAGTACTTCACCAGTATTGCGACCCAGGGCACCATATTCGACCCACCCAGCGCCGATCTTGATGCGGCTGTTGGTCACCGAGCCGTTCCATTGGACCCGGTGCTGCTTCCAGATGTTCCACAGAAACGGGTAGCTGACCGGCGCATTCGAGGCATTTCCGGCGTTGACCGGCGCCCCCGCAAACATCAACACCCGGTTGAGGATATGGCCCACCGCATCAACCCGACCACGGCCATATCTTAGAGGCGTCTGGTTCATCTGGTCGGTCTTCTCTTCCCAGGCGAGCAGCGAGGTGAAGGCCGCCTTCAGCATCGCGGCGTTTTCGGGCGTGTTTCGTCCATCCAGGACGTCATCGACAAAGCGCGTCCAGCGATCAGAGTTGCTCAGGGTGTCTTTCATCGCTTTGTCTAGTCCCTCGACGAAGCTCTGGTAGTCGAAGAGACTAGGAGCGCCGTCGATTATATTCATCTGTCCTGCGACCGTGTAGCCGCCGGTATGGCACGCGGTGCAATTGAGTCCTGCCCAAGGCTCGGCGGTTGTGTCGCGGTCGCCCTGGCCTTTGTACCAACGTAGTTTGGAGAAGCTAAAATCTCCGTCCGCCTGCTGATCGATGGCTATGCCAATCGGATAGTTGCTGGCGCCGCCGTCCGGCGGCGGCAAGAGCCCGTAGGAAGCGAGGTTCTCGATCGAGCCGAAGTGCTTGCCGTCGTCCATGACCAAGGCGTCTAGCCAAGTCTTAGGGATCAGTCGCGAGCCCTGCGTGCCGTAATACATTGCCTCGCGCTCATCGTCTGTCCATCCCTGCATAACGCTCTGGGCACTTGCGGCGCCGGCCGCCAGCTCCAAGGCGAGGGCGGCAGTGGCGAGGAGTTTGGGGCGCACTCTCATCTTGACATTCCTTTTGGAGTTGATCGCGCTGACTTGCATGAAAGCAGTGCTACTGTTCTGGGGCTGCCTGAAGCGTCTCGAAAGCCCTTCCAAGGTCGCGACTGATGTCGAGGGTGACATTGTTGCTGCGCTCAAACCGGGTGATGGCGTCGAGAGTTCGGACACCGATCTGTCCGTCAATGGGACCGACCGAAAAGCCCTTCTCAACCAATAGACGCTGCAGCGTCCGCGCCGTTTCGGTCCCGGTCACTTCGCCGCCAGCATCAAACCGAGTGAGCGTGTTAGTTCGGGCCGAGACTGCGTAGCCATGCTGTCCCGAAGTCGTCACAACCAGGCGATCTGGCGCCTCGTCCAGCAAGAATTGGCCCACTTTTTCTAGCGTCGGGGGTTTGGCCTTGGGGTTCACGGCGAACTGCTCTACCTGGCGCGAGTTGCGGTTACCGATCAAGATCACACCCATATCGCAGGAACTGGCTAGCAGGCCGACGTTCGTCGGCACTTTGGTGTCGTTATAGTATGGAGGATTATATGCGCCCTCATTCTTGAGGTTGGTTTCGCTCAGCGAGACGATGTCGAGCGATTTAAAATTAGAGCCGGGGTCATACGTGACCAAAAACAGCTTACCGCTCGATGCAACCAGGAACCAGGCTACGGCGTCGCCGGTGAGGCACGGGCGGCTAGACAGGTTGGCCATCATCGGCACCGGCGCTGGATCGTTGAAGTTGAGGCTGCTCAGCTTGCTGCCGGCCGCCCTGCGTTCGGTCGCGACCGCAATCAGCGACGGAGGTAGTGCGGTGTTGACGAAAAGCGTCCCCCCTTCAGCAGTGCCGTCAAACCAGGCCTGGGCCACGCCGGTTTGCCCATAGACGTCAGGCAGATCAGGCAGTGGCTTTGGCTCGCCCGGCCGCGACATGTCGAAGGCGATCACCGCTCCGGGTCCAGCCGATCCGGGAAGACTGCCGACGACCAGGATGTCGCTCTTCGTTATCGTCAACGAGGGATGTTGCATCGGTACGCCAACTGTGATCCCACCAACCGGATTGAGATCGGTGTTGCGCACCTCGATGCGGGTGAAGCCATTGTCCAGCGTCCCGATCACGAACAGCAGTGTCTGGTCAAAATTCGCCACCATGGCGCTAGGGACGATATCTAGATCCCGCGTCAAGCTGACATGCAGTGTCGATGCATCGAGGCGGAGGATTTTTCCTTTGCCGTCGGTGTCGCCAGCGGCGAAGACCATGTCATCGAAAGCGGTGACAGCCGCCGGCGGGAAGGGCAGCCCCTGCGCGGCGGCACGGGTCAGCAGGCCGGTAGGGGTGAAGTCATAAATCACGGCCCCCGCCACCGGAAGCGGTGCTAACCCTGTGGCCACCGCCAATCCCAGCAGTACGATAAGTCGTTTCAGGGCCATATTGGGCTGCCTTTCCTTGGAACACTGCGTGGTGGGAGGTCATCTCTGGAAGTTCCAGCTGAACTTCGGCTCAATGATCAATTCGGTCTGGAAGAATGTTTGGCCAGTATCCGCGCTGATTCTGACGACTACGTCGCGGAACGGGTCACGATTTGTGGCGGGGCTGCCCCTATTTAGTATCACATCGGTCAGCTTTTTCTTGAACTCGTCCATGACAAAGGTGCCGGTGCGCTCTTCCGACTCCAGAGATTTTCGCGGCAGTGTTTGGGTGTTCCAAGTCATTTCCGGCTGCGCGGTGCTGGCGTTGCCAGAGCTGTCGCTACCGAACGTGTAGGGTTGGATCTTGACGCTGATCTGATCAATCTGCGGGCCATCGCTAATGACCTTATGGTACTTGATCACCAAAGTGCCGCGGTCGTCGTCGGTTTCGGCGGTCCAACTGAAGCTTTCCTTGATCTCGTTCACCGATTTCTCGATGTCGTCGACCCGGGAATTCAAGGGCGGGTTGGTCCTGTTTGCCTTGCCAAGCATGGTCGTCAGCCGTGCCACCTCTTCCTGCAACTCCTTCATCTTGAACTGACCGATCAGTTGAAAGGAATACTCGATCGGGATCATCAGCGACAGTTCGGCATCGTCCCTCGCCGTGGCGCTAAGGATTCCGACGACCATAGGCTTGCCGCCACTGTCGATGTAGACCGGGCTGCCACTGGCGCCGGGGTTGGTTTTGCCATTCACCGTCCAGGCGAAGGCGGCCAGAGCGTTGGAGGTGCTGTTGAAATCGAGTGCCTTTTTTCGATAGCCGGTTGTGTCATATCCGGACGTAAGAAGCGCCGGCACGTTCAGGTCGACGTCCTTACTGTCGCCAATCTCGAGCGAGGGCGGGACGGGGATGCCGTTGTCGACTATCGCTCGCAACAACACCAGATCGAGGCTGGCTAGTTCCGAAACGTAGACCACTTGGACAGTGCCGGTGCCAGTACCTTCGAATTTCGCCTTGATCGAGGCGTTAGCGGCATTTGCCTCTTTCAGTTGGTCGAAAAGATGTGCCGTCGTCAGAATGTAGCCATCCGAACCGACGAAGAATCCGGTGCCGTTACCACTTACTTCTGTGCCGGTGAACGGCCCGATGCGCGCCGTTCCAGTGGTCGTCAACTGAACTAGGCTGTGTTGCACATTTTGGTGCAATTGCTGTTCGGTGGCCTGCGCCGGCGCCATCGCCAAAACAACCATTGACACCAAAATGCCTGATCGGAAGGGTCGCATCAAACTGCCCCATAAATCCTTTGAACGGCAGCCCTGTCGAAACCGCTCAACACACCGTTGTTAAGGAAAATGTCGTTGCAATAGTTCATCACGGAATGCGGATCCCAAGGCGTCATGCCGATGTCAGTGCCGTTGTCCCCTTGCGGACGCTGCGACCTTTGGCAATCGGAGGGCGTGTCGGGCCGGTTCTGCTCATGAGAGAAGCCGATCGCATGACCGAACTCGTGCACGGCACTGGTGCGAATACACCATTTCCGGGTATCCTCCGAGATCAAGCAGCCCGGTTCGGTGACGGTGTAGGTGAAGTTAAGCACCATACCGTCCTTCAACTTATCAATGTTCTTGCCGAGCTTCAGCACGTGTGGACCGACATCTCTGACAGCGATTCGGATGCCAACTGATTCGTCTTGGCAGGCATCCCAACCCTCGAAGGTTAGAACCGAGGCAGCCTGCCAGGTCGCTTCGATGGTCCGCCGGACTAGGTCACGGTCGGCAATGAACTCATCGGAGAAATTTTCCCAGCAGACGAAGAGCGTCGTCGTGGGCCATTTCGCAGCAAGATCAGGATAGGCGCGCTCGATGATGCCTCGCTTCTGCGCCTCGCTCAATTCAGAGAAGAAAACGCCTGCATTTGCCCCTAAACCCAATCCAAACAACGCCCCGACAGATTTATCCTCAAGCAAATCAGCTACGCTTCCATTCAGGTTCTCTCCAAATAGCGAGCGTGTCGTAACCATCCGTTCCAGACGATAAGCCTCCTGCGCCTGTACCAAGCCGACTAAACCTAGATTAAGGCTTATGGCGACTAAAACGCAGATCCATCTGGCCATCCCCTCACTCATAGCCCTTAGAGCCCGGCTCGGTTTTTCAGGAGGGCAATGACTTTCTGACCCGGCTTGATGAAGCCATCCCCGTCTAAGTCATACTCTTGCAGATCGCCACCAAACGAAACCGTGTCTCCAACATTGCCGCCAACGACTCGGGCGACGTCAGGTGTAACCTCGACAACGATGTCTGAATGACTGCTAAACTCCGCGTGATTTTCAGCATAGGAGTATGTGAATTGCCCGGCGCCGCGGTTGCGCTGAACGATGTCACCTAGTTGAGGTTTCTCCTCTGTGATGCGGTAGCCCCAAAACGGTTTGTCCAATCGGTTAGTGACACGTGCTTTGATGGCATTATTCACAAAAACAGAGTGGCTCGCTGCAAACTGGAAATTTTGGTAGGCTGAGCCGGCTTTGCGAACAATCCAGGAAATAAACGCCGCCGACCATGGCACTTCTTCACCATTTGGATAGAGGCTGCGACCATCATATGGTTCACCGATCGCTGCCCACATTTCGCGAACATAACTATAGTATGGGGCCGCCTTTTCATCGGCCCGCCCTTTCTCGAAACGCACCCATTCATTAATCGCTGAGCGCAGCAGTGCCTCGACTTCTGGACGGCCCGGGCTGCGGAGATATTTGCCGAAAACTACCCCTTCCTCTGTGCCGATCTTCACCTTGCGCCAGCCATCCTCCGAAGCATCACCGAGATCTATTACTGGTTCGTCGATCGTAAGGTCTCGGATGATCGTTCCATTTGGCGCGGCACGAAGCCGTAACCCCTCCGTTGTCACTAGCCGATTAGTTCCCGCGCTCAAATCCACGATTGAGATGCCAGCGGCGCCTCCCAACGTTGCATCGGCATCTCGGTCCCAAGCGAGTGAGCCGTCTCCGGCGTCGTCTACCTGAAAGGCTCCCAATTCCTCGCGCGACACCCTAACGACATTGCGATCATAGCCAACGCCGGAGCCAGGATGCGTCGCTTCGGGCGGCACTTGGCGCATCGCCCACCTGTTGGAGTAAAAGTATCGCTCGGTGCCGAGGAAGAGCCGTGACATTGAAATCCACGGGACGGTGATCAGGCGTTCGGCAACCAATTTCGACAGTACAGCCCCGCTGCCGTAGGCGCCAATTGCGAAGTCACCGTCCATCTCGTCCTTAATTGCATTGAAGTATGCAAAGATCGGGCCGTCAATCTCCGCCGCATTATAGTCGGCATCCACCGCGAACAAGATTGTGCTACCTTTTCGTTTTGGTTGACCGATGCGCTTTGCAAATTCGATAGCACTTTTCGCGTTTGCGATTCCGGCTTCCCTCGTGAAATTGGCGATGCTCCGACTACTGTCTTGGAAGACAGGCAGTATCCCAAATCCCTCTCTGGACAGGAATTTTGCTTCTTCAGGCGTGATCGTTTTTGGACGACAGAGCTTGCGTAGTAGCGAATGACGGTATCAACGCCATTTGATTTCAGATAGGATAAAAATCCTCGCCCGGCGCTATTGTTTAGGCGAACGCTAACATCTGCGGCCGACCAACCGTCCATTCTTGCGAAATCTTCCGGGTATGACATTGTTCTCTCCCTGAAAAACTTCTTCGGCAGCAATTATGTGCTTGCGTAAAGCAACTTCCGATAATCCAATTCGCCTCAATGTTATTTCGCTTACGCAAAACCTTCATAACGTCAGCTTCAGGCGCATATTCTGGTATCGCCAGACGCACGAATACATCGGCTTACTACCGACGATCTCAAATTGTGGAGATTGCCCTCTGATTATTACAATGTACCAAAATTCGCTGTATTTCAACCCCTAGTGTCGAACACCTTGAATTTCGCTTAGCCCCAGGGGCTTGTGCTATGGCTAACCTTGGGAAAACGCTGGAAGACTTCTTCGATGACGTGGCAAGTCTCGATGAGGGCATCAGAACGCCGAAAAGTGAGCTGGCTCAGAAACTCCAGCGACGGAACGTTGAACTAAAGGAGATGCTGAAGCGGTTCGACTTTTCGTGAACTTTGTATAGGATTTAGCGGACTAGGTGCAGCTCCGAAAGATGCTCGAGCGATTTGGCCTCGGCTGTATGTTCAACCAATTGCCAGCCTTCGAGTTCAGCACAGCCTCGCAATCGTCGGCTACGAGAAATCAAGGTTAGCATTCCGCCAGGTCAGGGCCTTTCATTGGTGGCGCGCAAGGGCGTCGAGATCCTCTAGGCCGGATCAGTCGGAACAGGATTCAAGGAAAGCGACGCCTGGTAGCGCGAGCCACAATTGAATTCGATCTTCGGTCATTCAGGCTGTCCCGTCCACTTCGCCGTCCTCCTCCAGCTCGTGCACTGGCAGATAAGTGTTCTTCTCCATCCACTCCCGGACGATGAAGCGAACCATATCATTGCGCGTATTGCCGAACTCACCTGAAAGGTCCCGAAGGGCTTCTTCGATATCGTCGTCGAAGGCGATCGAGCCACAGTTGCGCAACAGCAGCGCGGCGCGGCGAAGCATGATCTGCAAGTCGGGCCTGGAGACGTCCGCGATCCCATTGGCGGCGTCTTCGAGCAGGGTTGCGGTGTCGGTGGTTATCATGGTGTCGCCGCCGGCATTGGTTTCGGGTTTCGGTCCCGCAGCAGGGTCATACTCGATCACCGTATGCTTTATTGGAGGTGCGGGGTAAAATAAGCGCAGCCACCGAGGAGGAGAGCCACCAGGAACATGCAAAAGAAGCTAGCCACTAAGTGCTATTCGTCAATCTCATTTCCGTCGTCATCGTATTCGGCGCCGCGGTCCGGCTCCTGGACATAAGTCCGACATCCTTCTTCAAAAGATGATGACTTACCCGAACATTCATCCTCGCTTTGAATGCCATTGTCCTCCACCCACTCATAGCCGGCCCTGCGTCCCTCGCAACTGTCGACGCATTAATTCCCGCCGAAGCTCTGCGCGAAGGTCAGCCCTGAGAGACTTGGCACCAGCAGGGCGGTCGCACACAACAGGGCCATCACTCTCCACATTACCAACCTCCCGGACGCGACATGGCACTTCTGTTTCCGCACAAGCTCCCGTCCGCAGCGCGGTCATAATAGGAATAGCAGTTGCCGGGGTAGCGCCTGTATGGCGCATAACCACCCCCGCAGTTGCCATTTGCGCATACAGCCGCGGCCGTCCCGACCAATGCGAGCCCAACAAGGACAGCGGCGGCTTGCTGTTGCTGAGCGACCATCTGCTGACATTCCAACATGCTCATCCCGCGTCGGTTCACTTCCGCCACGAGCTGGAACTGAAACGCCGGATCTTGCGTCTCCAAGGCCGTTTTGCAAAGCGCGGCTTTGCTTACGGCCGATGGCTTTTTGTTGAACTCTGCGGGCGTCGTCGTACAGCTCGCCAACGCAAGCGAAATTGTCACGGCGCCGAAGCGTCGAGCTAGTAGATACATTTTCACGGATAACCCCTCAGTTGCCCAAGGGAAGCATCGCAGAATTCCGCTCCACGTCAAATTGCGTTTTAATTCATCATTAATGCACCTTATGGCTGCATCTCGACGCAGGCGTGACGCCGTCTTTTTATTTTAGTCTTTCAGACCTTTCCTGACCTATTCTCACGATATCGATATGCATCATTCGCTACAGAGGCGCTCACTATCCGAACTCGAGGCGATGCCAAGAAAAATGGCCACATGACTCCACCTGCGTTTCCGACTAGGCCGTCATTTGGCGTGAGGCAGATCGTTCCACTTTATCTTCAGGAGAGGTTTCGTTGTTTTGGGAAGCTTCTTGCGCTCAACCATCCGGGATGAGACTTCGAAGTCGGCGTTGATCTTCACCACGAGGAGCTTGCTGAAGTTGCCAGAGACCTTCACGAAAACCTCGTCTTTGGATTTGAACGGCGTGATGGTTTTGATCTCAACATGATCGTTGCCAAGCCGACCGTCAGCACGGCATCGTAAACTTAACAGTCCGGAGGAATAGCGGTCTGTGGAGGCTTTCGGGATTCACGCCCGAGCGATTTGCGTCCATAGGCTCATCGCCGCAGTACGCAGTTCCCGATGATGGCTTGAGGTGACGTCGTGTCGGGGGATGTGGAACAAGTTGGCAATCGGATCATGGATAGAGACGAAGCGTTGCAGATGTCGCTTCGATTTGAAGCGCTTCATGATCCGCTCTCGTCGCCGGATTGGCTGGTGGGAATTCTCCGCTCGATTGTTCAAGCCTTTGTGGGCGCGGTGCTCGACGCCGGGCATGATCTCTCGCTTTGCGGCTTCGTAGGATTGAAGTTTGTCGGTAATCATTACACGCGGCGCGCGGCCATGACCCTTCAACAGTTTGCGCATCAGGCGCTTAGCCGCCTTGGCATTTCGGCGACTTTGAACCAGCACCTCAAGAACGAAACCATCCTGATCGACGGCGCGCCAGAGCCAGTGCTTCTCACCGCCGATCGAAACGACGGCTTCATCGAGATGCCACTTGTCGCCAAGCCGACCGGCTGAACGGCGGCGGATTTCGTTGGCAAAGGCACGTCCGAATTTCTCAGCCCATGACCGGATCGTCTGATGTGAAACGATGATCCCGCGTGCCGCCATCATGTCCTCGACCATCCGCAAACTGAGAGGGAATCGGAAATAGAGCCAGACGGCGTGGGCGATAATTTCGGCGGGAAAGCGGTGGCGGCGATAGAGCGGATCACGGTTCGTCATGACCCGTCATCTAATATCGATGTCCGAGTTTCGTTAAGTTTACGATGCTGTCGCGGGTCTCGACCCGCGCGTCAAGGCGGTTATGCCTGATGTCCCATTTCTGTGTGACTTTCCACGCGCGGTCCAGGTGGCGTTACGAGAACCCTATACCGAGATCGTGCAGTTCTTGGCCCAGCATCGCGACAAGAAGGAAAAAGTCTTCGAGACGCTAACCTATTTTGACTGCGTCAATTTTGCGCGGTTGTCGAACGCGCCCGCACTGTTTTCGGTCGCCATGATGGACGAAGTCTGTCCGCCCTCGACAGTATACGCGGCGTTCAATGTCTATGGAGGTGAAAAGCGGATGGTGGAATACGACTTCAACAATCACGAGGGTGGCCAAGTTTACCAGGAGCGCGAGCAGATGGCTTGGCTCGGCGAGCTTTTCGGGGCCAATTGAATTGGCCGGACCATACCAATTCGAATAATGAGCGCTTCTGAAAAGGCAAGCGGATTGGTTTTCCGCAAGGGCGATTCTCTCGTCAAGATTTTCGCTTAGGCGCCGGTCGCTCCGAACCTTTTCTGGCCTCAGTAGTGGCCGAGATGATAAGCGACGAAAACCTTAATCATTTTCACCAACCCACACAGCCCCTTCGTTAACACGCTTCTTAAGTAACCATTCAGCACAGGTAAATTGTCATGCTCGCGTCTTGCCAGGCATCTTCTAGGGCGGCTCGGAATTGCCGCAATGTTTTGACGCGAGGTGAGAAATGCAGACCGAACGCGAGCACCAGTTCTACATTGGTGGAAGATGGCAGGACGCTCTCGATCCAACCCGTTTGCCGGTCGTGAATCCCGCCTCGGAGCACGTTGTCGGGCATATTGCTGCGGGCGGCGCTCAAGACGTCGATGTCGCGGTTGCAGCTGCGCGGCAGGCCTTTCTCACTTTTTCCCAAGCTTCTGTGTCCGACAGGATTGGTCTGCTCCGCAGGATGTATTCGCTTTTGAAGGAAAGGGCGGAGACTTTCGCAGAAGCCCTCGTCATGGAAATGGGGGCAGCGATTAGCTTCGCGCGCGCCTCACAGGTCCCGTTCGCGGCGGAGCACATTCGTGTCCAAATTGAAATTCTCGAGAAGTACCGTTTTGTAGCGGTTGACGGGCGAACCGCGACCGCTAAAGAGGCGATCGGGGTTTGCGCTTTGATCACGCCGTGGAATTGGCCGCTTTACCAGATCACGGCTAAGGTCGCCCCCGCGATCGCAGCAGGCTGCACCATCGTCCTCAAGCCCAGTGAGCTGTCACCTTTTAGCGCTCTGCTCTTTGCCCAACTGATGCATGATGCGGGCACTCCGCCGGGCGTATTCAATTTGGTCAACGGCACTGGCGAGAGCGTAGGCGCAGCGCTCGCCAGCCACCGCGACGTCGACATGATCTCGATCACCGGTTCCACCCGCGCAGGGGTACTCGTCGCGCAGGCCGCCGCCCCGACCGTGAAGCGGGTGGTTCAGGAACTCGGCGGCAAGTCACCGAACATCTTGCTCACCGATGCCGATTTCAGCGAGGCGGTAGCGAAGGGCGTGTTCGCCGGAATGCGCAATGTCGGCCAGTCGTGCAGTGCGCCGACGCGCATGCTGGTACCTGCACATCGGCTCGGCGAAGTGGAGGAACTGGCAAGCGCGGCAGGGCGTGCCATTCGTGTCGGCGCGCCGCTTGATCCTGCGACGGACATGGGGCCCATAGCCAATCGTGCCCAGTTCGAGCGGGTACAGGTCATGATCCAGGCCGGTATCGATGACGGCGCTAAGCTGCTGTGCGGCGGTTTGGGCCGGCCGGCTGGCCTGACTAGCGGCTTTTTCACGCAACCGACAATCTTTTCCGAGGTGACGCCCCACATGCGGATTGCTCGTGAAGAAATCTTCGGTCCGGTCCTTTCGATCATGCCCTACGAGGACGAGGAAGAGGCAATCGCGATTGCTAACGACACCGTCTACGGATTGGGCGCTCATGTTCAGTCTTCAGACCCGGAGCGTGCGCGCCGGGTCGCCACTCGCATCCGTGCCGGTCAGGTCCATATCAATTATCCGGCTTGGGACGGAGCGGCCGCCTTCGGCGGCTACAAACGGTCGGGCAACGGCCGCGAGTATGGCGTATATGGGCTTGAAGAGTATCTCGAAACGAAGTCGATCCTCGGTTATTGACCAGGCTTCTCCGCAGGATCGGCGCTCCAGGGCAGTGGTTTCAGCGACTGACGAAGCATCGTCAGGAAAGCGGCAGTGCGCGCACTTCGTCCGTGCCGCGATCCGAGGATGGCGACGATATCGGCCGACGGCAGCTTCCAGTTGGGAAGTACCTGCCTCAGCCGTCCCTCGGCCAGGTCCTCTGCAACGGCCCATTCGGAGCGCATCATGATGCCCTGACCCGCCAGCGCCCAATCCCGAATAACGGCGCCATCATTACTCGACATGACGGGGTTGACGCGCACTGTCGCACTTTCCTGCCGTGATCCCTTAAACCGCCAGAGCGTTACGTCCTCCTCGTTCTCGCGAACGACAAGGCAGCGATGTCGCGCCAGATCGGCGGGCGTAGTAATGGGAGCAGCCGAAGTTAGGTATTCGGGACTTGCGCAGAGAATCCGGTTGTTCGGCGCCAGCGTCGTCACGACTTGATCCAGATGCGCGGACGTTCCGATGTGAACAACGACCTCATAGCTGTCAACGATCAATGCCGTGGGATGGTCGGACAGTTGCAGGGTAGTGGTGGCACCGCGATGCTCTCGAGCGAAAGCCTCCACGACCGGGGCGACGTAGATCCTACCAAAACCGTGAGGTGCTGCGACCCTGAGATGCCCGCGGACCGCACCCTTGCGATCAGCGAGGGCTTCGGTAAGAGAGTCTATGGCATCGCTGACGATGACGCTGTGGGAAGCGACCAGTGAGCCCTCCTCGGTAAGACGCAGGTGGCGCCCGGAGCGGTCGATCAGCCTTACCCCGACTTTCTCTTCTAGCGCGCGCAGGCGCTGGGTTACCGCCGGAGGGGTGACGTTCAGCTTTCTCGCGCTTTCAGCGAGGGATTTGGAGGTGGTGAGGACCGAAAAGAAGGCAAGATCGTCGGACGTGAGCATTAACGTCTACCTGAAGTGATTATTCATCTGGGATTAATTGCCATCTTTAGGCTTTGGCGACAAGGTGAGATTAGGTTGGATATCGGATTAATGGAGCCGGCGACGTTGGCTTATCAGCCCGATGGGCTGGCCTGGGCAGTATTGAGCGGGTGCGGTTGGGAACCGGATACCGACAATGCGCCGGCCGGTTTGGCCGCCCCAGACAGGGAAGGGATACCCGAACGATGACCGCGCCACCGCTGCTCCGAACGGAGCCTGCCATGCAGCAGTTGTGCCCTACACATGATGGAGAACCTCCGATGAATGCTAAGCATATACTGGAGCAACTGGTCGGTTTTCCGTCCGTCGTCGGGACTCCGAATGGCGACATCGTCAAATGGGTGAAGAGCTATCTCGAAAGTCATGGCGCCACCGTGACTGTCTTGCCGGGTCCGGAAGGGGATAGGGCAAACCTGTTCGCCACCATCGGCCCGAAAGATGAGCCCGGCTACATTCTTTCCGGGCACATGGATGTCGTTTCGGCCTCCGAACGGACTTGGACGTCGGATCCCTTCCGCCTGCGGGCTGACGGTGATCGGCTTTTTGGTAGAGGCGCCTCCGATATGAAGGGGTTTCTTGCCGCCGCGCTTGCCGGACTTCCCGCTATAGCAAAAATGCCATTGAGGCGCCCGATTCACTTCGCCTTTTCGTATGACGAGGAAGCCGGCTGCCGCGGCGTACCGCATATGTTGCAGCAGATCAAGAACTTGTGCGCACCTCCTTTGGGAGCAATCATCGGTGAACCAAGCAGTATGGTGGCGATCCGCGGCCACAAGGGGAAGGCCGCCGCCCGCATCGAAATCCATGGCACGACCGGCCATTCGTCGCGCCCTGATAAGGGCCTGAACGCGATCCACGCCATGACTGCGGTGATGAATGCGACTCTTAAGACCATTGATGCCTTGCGAGACAGCGCCTTGGATCAGAACTTCGAGCCGCCGTATTCTACGCTACAGATCGGAACGATCACGGGCGGACGCAGCGTCAACATCATCCCGGATCTCTGCATCATGGAACTGGAAGGTCGTGCGGTGCCCGGCGTATCGCCGACAGTTCTCCTGGAACATATCAAGGCAACGGCCGAGGCCTTGGCGAAAGACGGATTCCGCGTCAGGTGGGAAACCAGCAGCACCTATCCAGCGCTTTCCCTTGATGCAGACACGTCACTCGCTCGGCTGATGGAGGAGCTAACCTCAGCGCAGACCTTGGCTGCCGTGAGCTACGGCACTGAGGCCGGACTCTATCAGGCAGCCGGCATCGACGCGATCATCTGTGGTCCCGGGGACATCTCCCGCGCCCACCGCGCTGATGAGTTCATCCGCCTCGACGAACTTGCTGCCTGCGAAGAGATGATCCTGCGGCTTGCCAAGACGCTGCAACACTAGGAGAGCTTTATGGTTTTCTGGTTTAATTCGGATCGAGAACGAGGCCGCGTCTTCGCGGAGGCTTTTGCACGCGACCTGCCCGATCTACCCTTCGTGATGGATATTTCGGAGCGCGATCCGGACGAAATCCGGTACATTCTCACGTGGACTGCGCCGCCCGATCTCCATCGTTTCAGGAACTTGAAGGCTGTCTTCTCGATCGGTGCCGGCGTCGATCAATTCAAGCCAGAATCGCTTCCGCCAAACGTCATGCTCGTCCGCATGATCGAGGACGGTATCGTGCGGATGATGCAAGAATATGTCACGCTCGCCGTGCTCGCCCTGCACCGCAAGTTGAAGGCCTATATCGAACAGCAGGCCGAAGCCGCCTGGACCCCGCTTCCTGTGCGGCAAGCTGGCGAGCAGCGGATCGGTATCCTTGGCCTTGGCATGCTCGCCCAGGCCGCTATTGAGCGACTGATACCCTTCGGCTTTCCACTTGCCGCCTGGAGCCGCTCGGAACGACAAGTGGATGGCGTTGATTGTTATCACGGCCCGGACGGGCTCACGCCGTTCCTCGCGCGCACCGACATCCTGATCTGTCTCCTGCCGCTGACCCAAGAGACGCGAGGACTACTCGACGCCGGGGTCTTCGCGACCCTCCCACCGGGTGCGGCGCTTGTCCACGTGGGGCGCGGCGCGCAACTCGATCATGACGCGCTCATTGCAGCTCTCGACGCCGGACATCTGTCGGGCGCGGTCATCGACGTGACCGAACCTGAACCCTTGCCCCCCGAGCATGGATTCTGGAGGCATCCGAAGATCATCCTGACGCCGCACATCGCAAGCGTCACGCAAGCAGAGACGGCGGCCGGCGCCGTTATCGACAACATCAAACGCCTTCGCGACGGTTTCGACCCGATCGGGCTCGTCGACCGCGACCGCGGTTATTGAAGCTGCAACCAGGAGAGCAAGGAGAAAACATGTCCCTCCTCAAGACAATAGTACCCAACAGCACGGAAACGCCGCGCGAGTCCAAGCCGGGGCCGGAGCGCCTGATCTCCGGCGATCCATCTTTCAAGAGCTGGCCCCAAGACGTTGCGCGGGACGACATGATTCACACCGGCGTCTGGGAAGCGACACCGGGCCTAACGCGCTCCGTTAAGGGAAAGACATTCGAATTCTGCCACATTCTCCAAGGCGTCGTGGAAATCACCCCGGATGGCGGTGAACCGGTGACCTACAAAGCAGGCGATAGTTTCGTGATGAAACCGGGATTCATCGGCACCTGGCGCACCGTGGACACGGTCCGGAAGATCTACGTCACTGTCAACTAACCAGTTCCGCCGCCTCCGGTACGCCAGCGTAGCGACCGACCGGCCTGGACAACAACGAGCGATAAAACGGCGGAGAACCTACTCTCCGCCGTGTGAGGGCGACGACACGAACCTCCGGAGCTGAAGACGTCGGCTTCAATACATGATCCACAAGGACAAGTCCGCTTGACGATGTCAAGCCGTGCGCCCGTCTGGGAGCGTCTTCATTCGAAACTTCACCAAGTAAGGAACCGCTCGGATGGGCTGCCCGCCGGACCGATCAGAATGCGCTCGCATACAGCGATGGTGGCGCAATTTTGCTGATGCTCGTTAAGGAGCGGCGTTCGCCAATCGAGTTCCGACCGGCGGTTATTGTGCGGCGGACACCTGCCCGCCCCCATTCACACCGAATTATCTCCGGATTACGGAGGAGAGGGCGAACGCGGTCAGTGTATCGCGCACGCCGGGCATTTCGGCGATCAATTGCCAAATCTGCCGGATGCGGTCGGCCTCGGGGGACTCGACCCGCACGAGGAGATCGAAATCACCGGTCATAACGTCGCAAGCAACGACTTCTGGGATCTTCCGTAGGGCCTGAATGACTTCTCCGCCCCTCATGCGATCGTGACGATAGACGAAAATCAATGCGGTTGTGACGTTTTGGCTATTTCCACCATCCCCGGTGAGGATCGTATATCCCTTGATGAAGCCTTCTCGTTCGAGACGTTCGATTCGCACCCGCACGGCGTTGCGAGAAAGGTTCACCTTTGCCGACAAATCCGCGTGCGAGATACGGGCATTAGCCTTCAATTCGACAAGGATCTGTTCGTCAGTTCGATCAAGAAGATATTTCATGGAGATTGAGCCGGGTCGCTTAACCTAAAATGTCGGGGGTTACGGACCGATAAGCTAACACGGCGATTTCCGGTAGTAATATACTTTCCTTTCTGCTCGCAAATCGCTTTGATGTCGAAGCCATTATGAACCCTGGCAGCGCCTTCTTTTCCGCATCAGTCAGGCCGCGGACTCCCTGATAACCCTGCAACATCGCTCGCGCCCGCTCTTTGTTCAGATCTCCGTCGATTTCGCCCGCCCACCCGACAAGCGCATCAGCAAGCTCCGACACGAGCGCATCCTCGTGCCGAAGCCTGAAGTTGATGACCCCGCTGACTTCTTCTCCGAGGAAAAAGACGTTCTCATGGACCAATGCGCCATGAATTGCGCCAATGGGAAGATCCGTCGATTTGCACTTCGCTTTTCGTTCCAGGACGGTGTGTATTTCAGCCATCACGCGGCCCAGGCTGAGGCATTTTGCCGGGTTTGCAAATGTGGGTGAGGCGCCGGGTACGAAGCTGACGATGGCAACCAATCGACCTGCGGCCCGAGACGTGGCGTGGCCGGCGACAGTGCGCAGCGGCTTCGGGCAGGGGACGCCATGTCGATAAAGAGCCTCCATGGTTTCGAAGGCCCTTTCCAGATCTGAAGGTTGGGCTCCGTTCTCGAAAAGGGTAACGATGAATTCACCTTCCCCAGTCCGAAATAGATAGGTCGTCTCAGAGTCGCCGTCCGCAATGCCAATCACCGACAGAAGCGACGTAAAACCATAAGCCGCGGTAATGAGTTGGCGATCTTCGTCAGAAAGCTCGGTAAAAACAGCCATTTCCCACCCTTATGCGGACGATGAACCCATCAGAAATTTGCGAAGGTCGCGCTACCTTCAAAGAGCTCTTCAACTTGACTGGAGGCTAAGATGCCTTCCTCTTCCACGACCTGCCGCAGCCCCCGCTTTTCGGCCAGCGCTTTCTTGGCAAGCTGCGCTGCCTTACTGTAGCCGATAAGCATCGCCAACGGTGTCGCAAGGGCAAGAGACTGATCGAGGAGGTCCTTGCAACGGTCGACATCGACTTCAATGCCGGCGACGCACCGCTGCTTAAAAATGTCCATACCCCGCGTCAACATCCGCATGGACTGTAGGATGTTGAGGATGATTACGGGCTCCATCGCATTGAGTTGCAACTGCCCCGCGCTTGCCGCGAGGGTGACCGTGAGATCATTTCCGATAACCTGAAATGCGATTTGGTTCATCATTTCCGGAATGACGGCGTTGACTTTGCCGGGCATGATCGAGGAACCGGCCTGGACGGGCGGGAGTCGGACTTCCCCGAGGCCGCCCCTCGGCCCACTGCTCAAGAGCCGCAGATCGTTGCAGACCTTTGTCAGCTTCACAGCAATTCGCTTGAGGACACTGGAGATGGAAACGAAACCACCGGTGTCGGAGGTGGCCTCAATCAGATTTCGAGCTCGGATGAGCTGGATACCAGAAATCTGTGTGAGGTGGATGCAAGCCGCGGCTGGAAAGCCGCGGGGGACGTTGATCGAAGTTCCGATCGCAGATCCGCCGAGATTAACCTCTTTCAACAGCCTGGAAGCGAATTGCAGTTGGTTGATATCTTCGTCGATCAGCTCGGCGAACGCATCAAACTCCTGCCCGACTGTCATTGGGACGGCGTCCTGCAACTGAGTGCGGCCGACCTTCAGCGCAGTCGCATATTCACGGGCTTTGGCGCGGAATGCATCGCGCAGCCCGACCTGGGACTCGATCAGCCCTTCGCAAGCACGAAGAATGGTCAGACGCAGTGCGGTCGGATAGACATCGTTTGTCGATTGCGACAGGTTCACATCATCATTCGGATGAAGCTTGTCATAGTCGCCCACATTCGCACCGAGCTTCCAGAGCGCCAGGTTCGCGACAACTTCATTCACGTTCATGTTGGTGGACGTTCCCGCACCACCCTGCATCATATCGACCGGGAAGTTCTCATCAACGCATTTCAACTCGATGAGCTCATCGCAAGCCGCTGAGATCGCCGACACTTTTTCCGCTGAAAGCAGGCCAAGCTCGGCGTTTGCATACGCGGCCGCCTTCTTGACCATAGCCATGGACTGAATGAGTTCGGGGAAGTCTTTCAGGCGAAGGCCGGAAACGGTGAAGTTAAGCTCGGCTCGACGCGTATGCACACCGTAGAGAACGTCACCAGGGATTGGGAGGGGGCCGATCAAATCGGTCTCTATGCGTTCAGTTCCCATTTGCCGTTCCTCCTAGTCCAGAATTCCGGCGTGGCGCATGGCATGAGTAATAACCTCTTTGACAGGATCGCTCACCTCCACGAGAGGAAGGCGCAGGTCACCTCGGATCTTTGAGAGTTGCGCCAGCGCGAATTTCACGCCAGCCGGACTGGTCTCGAGGAATAGCGCGCGATGCAGGGGCATCAGTCGATCTTGAAGAGCCAGTGCCGCCGTAAAGTCGCCTCCCAGGCATGCCTGCTGGAAATCTGCACACAGCCGGGGAGCAACGTTCGCGGTCACCGAGATGCAACCGTGGCCGCCATGGGCCATATAACCCAGCGCCGTGCCGTCTTCGCCGGTCAGAAGATTGAACTCATTGCCGCAGGCCATACGCTCCAGCGACGGTCGCAAGAGATTGCCTGTCGCATCTTTAACACCCTTGACGTTCGGACAATCCATAAAAATCCGGGCAAGCGTTGCAACTTCAATGTCGATTACGCTCCGACCCGGGATGTTGTAGACAATGATCGGAATCGTAGCTGCAGTGTCGATCGCCCTAAAGTGCTGATAGATCCCCTCCTGGGTGGGTTTATTGTAGTACGGTGAGACGATCAGCAAACCGTCCGCGCCGGCCTCCTGTGCATGCCGTACGAAGCTGATTGCTTCCTCCGTGCTGTTGGAGCCGGCGCCGGCTATGACCGGAACGCGACCATCCGCTGCCTCGATCGCGATTTCCACGACTCGCTTGTGTTCGGCATGGCTGAGAGTCGGGCTTTCCCCCGTTGTTCCGCAGGGGACAAGCCCTGACGTGCCCTCGGCGATCTGCCATTCGATGAGGCTGCGAAGCGCAACCTCATCGACTTTCCCATCGGCAAATGGGGTGACAAGGGCAGTGATGGATCCTTTGAACATCTTGACTTCCAAAAACGACGATGGGTTCAAACTGGCGCCGGCGATCAGTGCTGCAGCGACGTGATGCAGACGACCTTTGGCTGGGTCATGTCCTCATAAGCAAAGCGAACGCCTTCGCGTCCCATGCTGCCGTATTTGAATCCGCCAAACGGCATTGCGTCGAACCGATAGTCCGACGACTGGTTGATCATGACGCCGCCGGCGTCGATCCGCTTTGCTGCCTCCAGGGCGCTGGCAAGATCGTTGGTAAAGATCCCGGCATGGAGGCTGTATTCCGGCTTGTTAGCCAGCTCTATTGCCTCTTCAAGTTCATCGAACGGCTGCAGTATGACGACCGGGGCGAAGACTTCCTCATTCAGTACGTCGCACGCGGCCGGCACGTTTTCCAGGACGGTCGGAGGATAGAGGGTGCCGGCTGGCTTGTGACCGCAAAGCAGCATCGCGCCGGCAGCGATTGCTCGTTCCACCATAGCGGCGGCTCGGTTCACCGCGTTTTCGGAGATCATCGGGCCCATGTCAGTCTCGGAGTTCATCGGGTCGCCGGTTTTTATCCGGGTGGTCTGGGCCACGAACTCGGTCTTGAAGCGTTCATAGATCGAGCGCTGTACCAGAATTCGTTGCGTTCCGATGCAGTTCTGGCCAGCCGCCCAGAAGGCACCTGACACGCAATCTTCCACGGCGGCGTTAACTTCGCAATTTTCCATCACGATAACCGGCGCATTGCCACCGAGATCCATTGCGAGCTTCTTGATGCCTGCAGATCGTGCGATGGCCTCGCCCGTGACAAAGCCCCCTGTAAAGGAGATCATGCGAACGTCTTTTGCCGAAACAATCGCCTTGCCCAGGTCGGCGCCGCCAACAGCGACCGTGATGACCTCGTCCGGCAATCCGCTTTCGATCAAGACCTCCACCAGCTTGATGGCCGATAGAGGCGTAAGCTCCGACGGCTTCAGGACTACCGCATTTGCGCCTGCGATGGCAGGGCCAAGCTTGTGCGCCACGAGATTGAGCGGGTCATTGTAAGGCGTGATCGCCGCGATGATCCCTAGCGGCTCCCGGGTGTACCAGCCCTGCCGAGATTCCGATCCAGCATAGGCATCAAACGGGATGACTTCGCCAGCATTCCGCTTGGCCTCTTCCGCAGAGAGTTTCAGCGTGTTGACACAACGTGTCGCCTCCTTGCGGGCCTGGGCAATTGTCTTCCCCGCCTCCTGCACGATCAGGAGCGCAAACTCCTCCTTACGTTCTTCGATGGCGGCTGTGGCCCTTTCGAGAATCGCAGAGCGCTGGTGGCGGGGGAGCGATCGGGCAATCTGCGCGCCGCGCCTGGCGCGTTCGAGCAACAGGTCCACAGCGTCGGCACTGGTCTCTCGGATGGCGCCGACAAAACTGCCGTCGAAAGGATTACTGACGATGATCTCGTTGGAAGAGGCGGGCTTCAAGGCTAGACCGGGCATCACGCTGCCTCCTTCGCGAAATTTGCCGACCGGGCATTGTGTATAGACACGATGTCGGACAGCAGTGCATAGGCGGTTTCGATTCGACCGGCGCCTGGGCCGCTAACCGTGACGGGGCCGAGAAGCTCTGTGTTCAGCGATACTGCGTTGGTAGCGCCGTTGACGCCGGCGAGCGTATGTCCGAGAGCAAGCTGTTTGGGCGCGACACTGCCGGTTATCGTCCCGTCGACATTGCGAACTGCGGACCCGATCAGTTTCCAACGGCTTTCAACCTTGGCAGCTGCTTGAATGTCGGAAGGGGAAAGCTTGGAGATGCCGCGGCAGGAGACATCCTCCGGCTTGAGATTTGCTCCCAGCAGCTCATTTGCCAGGATCACGACTTTCAGGCGAACGTCGAAACCCTCGACATCGGCGGTCGGATCGGCCTCGGCATAGCCCAGGGCCTGCGCTTCCGCGACAGCACTGGCGAAGTCGAGACCCTCCTCCATGCGGCAGAGGACGAAGTTCGACGTGCCGTTGAGGATCCCTTCAAACCCTTTCACCTCTGCTCCGGCAAGGGTCTTCTCTGCCATCCTTATGACGGGCGTGCCGCTCATGACGGAGCCCTCATATTCGAAGTGAACCCTGTTAGCCTTGGCAAGTGCCTTCAGTTCGCGACCAGCAATCGCTACTGGCCCCTTATTCGTGGTGACCACGTGCTTGCCCGAGTTGAGAGCCCAGCGGCAGTGCGAAACCGCGGGCTCGCCGTCCTTTGGGTTCGTAAAAGTCGCCTCCACGACGATATCGGCGGGCGCCGTCTTGATAATGGCTTCGTTGTCGGCCTCGGCGCTGCCGCCGGAGAGCTGGCCAAAACCGCCCTTCGCGAAATTCGCCTCCACGAGGGTCTTGGCATCCAGGCCGTTGGGCGAAATGACGGAGCCCAGATGGAGATCGCTGACCGCAACGATGTTCAGGCGAAAGCCAAGGTCTCGTTCCCAAAGCGGGCTCTTCGTCGCGATTAGCTCGGACAAAGCGCGGTTGACGCCACCGAAGCCGATTAGAGCAATATTGTAGATCTTCATGTGGTGTCCTCCGATGAAGCGATTTGTCCGCCTATCATCAGATGCGAATCGCTCAGTCGGAACGGCACAAACGGACCAATCTGCTGTGCATTTTGCTCATGATGCTGACCGCTTGCCCGTCCAGATCCCAGCGCTCGGACGACATTGGTTCCGGCCAGGAAAGCCGACCATGAATTTTCCGCAAAGAGGACGTATTCGATTAGCTGCCGGCGGCAATCTCAGGAGAAGTGATCAAAGTCGATCGGAACTGAAAAGCCTGTCTTGACGCGGTCCATCACCACCATTGTCTTGAAGCCCTTGATATCGGGATTTTCGTAGAAGAACTTGCGGGTGAAGACCTCGTAGTCCTCCATACTCTCGGCAGTGACAATCAGGACGAAATCCGCATCTCCCGTTACATAGTAGCCGTTCATCACTTCCGGCGTCTGCCGGATCGATTGCTTGAACCGGTCGACGATGTCGGCTCTTTCTCGCTCGAGCGTGACCAGTACAAGCATTGCGATCGGCCGGCCGACAGATCTGGGTTTCACAACCGCAACCTCCGCCTCAATGACTCCCGCTTCACGCAGCCGCTTGAGACGGCGCTGCACCGCGGTGGCCGAAAGACCGACCATCGCACCGAGTTCCTCGCTGCTATACCTGTTATGATTCTGCACAATGCTGAGAAGACGAGCATCTAGGCGGTCGAGCTGCATTGGAAAACTCCGCAGGATTTCATCGTTTGGTAGCCATTGAAAGCAGGAATTCATCGGCTGAGCAACCTCTACGCCGGAATTCATCGTCTCAATGCTTCTACGCTGAAGGGACAAGGCAGGGACGGCAGAAACGTTCGGCCGGACGACGGCCTCGCCGCATGAGGAATTTAGAAATGACCAACATTGCTGAAATAGCTGACATGGACCGCAGGACCGTTCTGCATCCGTTCACCTACCTTAAGAATTACTCAGCCGGGGAGACCGATCCTACCATCGTCGAGACGGGAAAGGGCGTGCGTATTAGGGACGCGTCCGGCCGAGAATATTTGGACGGGTTTGCGGGTCTCTACTGCGTGAATGTCGGATACGGCCGCACTGAAGTCGCCGAAGCGATCGCCCGGCAGGCCTACAAGCTTGCCTATTATCATTCTTACGCCGCACATACGACCGAGGAGCTCGCGCGACTTTCGGATCGACTGGTGCGAATGGCGCCAGGCAACATGTCCAAGGTCTTCTACGGGCTGTCCGGCTCGGATGCGAACGAGACGCAGGCCAAGATCGTCTGGTATTACAACAATCTTCGCGGGAAAGCGCAAAAGAAGAAGATCATCTCGCGTGAGCGTGGCTACCACGGATGTTCTGTGGTTTCAGGTTCCATGACGGGCTTGAGCTTCTACCACGACCACATGGATCTGCCTGTTTCGGGGATTCTGCGTACCGGCGTCCCGCATTTCTATCGCGGTGCGATGCCTGGCGAGACCGAAGAAGCCTTTTCACAGCGTCGCGCTGACGAGTTGGAAGCGCTCATTCTCGCCGAAGGGCCGGACACTGTCGGCGCCTTCATAGCGGAGCCGGTCCTTGGAACGGGAGGCATCACACCGCCGCCTGCAGGATACTGGCAGAAGATCCAGGCTGTGCTGAAGAAGTACGACGTGCTGTTGATTGCTGACGAGGTGGTCTGCGGGTTCGGCCGCACCGGTGCCATGTTCGGTTCGGATCTCTATGAGATGGAACCCGATCTAGTCACCGTCGCCAAGGGCTTGACGTCAGCCTATGTACCGCTGTCGGCGGCCATCGTTTCGCAGAAAGTCTACGAGGTCATGGAGGAGGCGACACCGCGTGTGGGCTCCTTCTCACACGGCTACACCTATTCCGGTCATCCGCTCGGGGCCGCGGCCGCGAACGCAGTGCTTGATATCGTCGAGCGTGAAGATCTGGCGGGCCAGTCCGCGACGAAAGGCGCTTATCTTTTGCAACGGCTGAAGGCAGAGTTCGAGCAGAACCCGATCGTCGGGGAAGTTCGTGGCGTCGGCATGCTTGCAGCCATCGAGTTCGTATCCGATCGCGGTAGCCGGGCTTCGTTCGATCCGGGCCTGAAGGTCGGCGCGCGCATCTCCCAAGCCGCGCGAAATCGCAACCTCATTGCGCGCGCAATGCCGCATGGAGACATTCTGGGCTTTGCGCCACCACTCGTGATGACGGAAGCGGAAATCGACGAAATGGTTGCGATCGCAAGGGCTGCCGTTGACGAGGTGCTGCGCGAGCTGGACTCCCAAGGACTGGTGGCGGGATAACGAATGGACAATGGTCTAAGGCTTTGCGCATGAACGCAATTCTAAAAGTTCACGAACTCACCAAGACGTTTGGATCGACGAAGGTGCTGGATGGTATCAGTTTCGACATGAGAGAAGGTGAGGTCATTTCTCTGATCGGGTCGTCCGGATGTGGGAAGAGCACCGCACTTCGCTGCATCAATTTTTTGGAGACGCCGACATCGGGCCAGATCGAGTGCATGGGTCAGGCCGTCTCCGTCGTCAGTGACACGCGCGGCGGGAGCCAGATCGTCAACGCTCGCGATATCAGGAACCTTCGCAGACAGATTGGCATGGTGTTCCAGAACTTCAACCTCTGGCCACACCTGAGCGTCCTGTCCAATGTGACCGAGGCACTCGTTTGGGTGCTGAAACTTGGGAAGAAAGACGCCGAAGAGGTTGCGCTCTCGGCCTTGTCGAAAGTCGGCATGGCGAGTTTCCGCGACCGCTACCCGCAACAGCTTTCTGGCGGGCAGCAACAACGTGTCGCGATCGCACGTGTTCTGGCAATGAGACCAAAACTGATGCTGTGCGATGAGCCGACATCCGCACTGGACCCCGAGCTCGTGGGTGAAGTGCTGAAAGTCATAAGGGCGCTGGCGGAAGCGGGGGCTACCATCCTCCTCGTCACGCATGAAATGCGGTTCGCACGGGATGTGTCGAACCGGATGATATTCCTGCAAAACGGCCGCCTTGAGCAGGATGACGAACCGAAGGAACTGTTTCGAAATCCCGCAACGGAAGGGGTGAAGCGGTTTCTATCGACAGTGATGGCGGCCAACGCCTGAAAGCGCGCTACAACGAAAACCAAAAGGGGTAACAATCATGATCAACAGCAATCTCATCAAGTCAGCATTCGCAACCGGCCTTCTCGTCTGCGCACTGGCGACGGGCGCTTCGGCAAAGGACGGCGTTCTGCGCATCGGAACGGAGGGCGATGCGCCGAAGTTCAGCATGGCCGATCCCAGCGGCACGGTAACCGGTTTCGACGCCGATATCGCCAATGGGATCTGCGCCGAGCTGAAACTGAAGTGTGAATTCGTAGTGCAGACGTTCAGTTCGCTGGTGCCCTCCATGGACAGCGATCGCTTTGACGTCATAATTTCCGGCCTTGGTATCACCGCCGAACGTCAGAAGAAGATCGACTACTCCATCCCCTACGCGACAACACCGCTCTATTTCGCTGTCGCCAAGGACTCTCCGCTCGCAGGTCTCAAGAGCCTCGCCGAAATCGAGAAGGCCCTCCAGGGCAAGAGTGTCGGCGTCGTCACTGGGACGACCTACGCCAGGTTCATGGAGAAGCGGATGCACGGCGCCGAGCTTAAGACATACGACGCCGTCACTCAGCTGACCGCCGATCTCGCGAGCGGCCGTATCGACGTCGCTTTCGCGGATTCGCCGACATGGATGGATTTTCTCGTAACGCCTGACGGCGCCAACTTCACCAGGATCGACCTGAAGATCATGGCCATGGATGACCCAGACGTTCTTGGCCATGGCATGGGAGTCGGGATGCGCAAGGGCAATACCGACCTCAAGACCAAGGTCGATGCCGCCCTCTGCAAGATGATCAACGATGGCAAGGTCAAAGAAGCCTCGATGCATTGGTTCCAGGACGACTACACGATTCCCTGCAAGAAGTAATCGTTTCGAACATGAAGCCTGCCTTGGCACGGCCAAGGCAGGTCACGGGGATTGTGTCAATGTTGGGTGACCTTTGGGTGTTGATGGTGGAGCAAAGTTGGGCGCTGGCTCTCCTGAAAGGAAGTGTCGTCACGATCGCGATCGGTTTGATCGGAATGGCACTCGGTTTTCTGGTTGCAACACCCTTGGCCATCATGCGCTGGCAGAAGGTCGTGGTCGTTTCGCAACTTGTCGACGGGTACAGTATTCTTGTTCGCGGCGTTCCGGGCTTGCTGGTCATCTATCTCCTGTTTTTCGGATCGATCGAGTGGGTGAAGGCGATTACCGCCACGTTCGGCTACCAGGACTCGGCTGATAACGCATACCCCTACATCGTCGGGGTGATCGCGATTGCCGTCATCTCGTGCGCCTATTCGATCGAAGTCATCCGGGGTGCGCTTCAGGCGGTGCCTTACGGTCTGCTGGAAGCCGCTCAGTCTCTCGCCTTGCCAAGAGGGGTAACGTTTATGCGCATCACGTTTCCGCTGGCACTGCGGCTGGCGCTTGGCGGGATCAACAACGTCTGGCAGATGACGATCAAGGATACTTCGCTCGTCTCGGTCGTCGGCTTACAGGAATTGATGAGGACGGCTGCCATCGGTGCAGGAATCACGCGATCCCCGTTGCTTTTCTACTGCATCGCTGCGGCGCTCTTCTTCTGCATGACCGCAGTCAGTCAAACCGCGTTTTCCAGCGCAGAACGTGCGCTCGACCGCGGCTTCCAAGGAAGATGACATGGATCTTGGAATAATCGCATATGCCGTTCCGTTCCTTGTCATAGGTGCCAAGACGACGTTGCTGATCGCCTTATTCGGCGTCGGTATCGGGCTTCCCTTTGGTGTCGCCGTCGGGCTCGCTCGCTGCTCGAGAAGCCGGGTATTGCGCCGCGTATGCGACGCCTACTGCGCGATCTTCCGCGGCACGCCTATGCTGGTGCAGGTCTTCGTCATCTATTATGGCTTGGCCCAGGTGAGTTTTATTCGTCAGAACCCCATTCTATGGTGGATGATCGGAGATGGGCTGAACGCTGCAATCCTTGCCGTGGTGCTCAACACCGGTGCCTACACGGCGGAGATTTTCCGCACGGCTTTCCTCTCCCTGCCGAAAGGACTTATCGAAGCGGCAGAAGCCTGTGGCATGCACCCGTGGCACGTCTTCAGGAGGGTGAAGTTTCCGCTTGCCGTGCGCCAGGCGCTTCCCGCTTATAGCAGCGAGGCGGCGATCATCGTGAAGGAATCCAGCCTCGCGTCAACGATTACCGTTCTGGAAATAACCGGATATGCGAAGCGGCTCATGAGCGAGACGTTCGCGATCATGGACATCTTCATCGTCACCGCAGCGTTCTATCTCACTATAAACGTCGTCGTCTTGATGGGTTTGAAACTCCTCGAACGGCGCCTGTCGTTTGCCCGATAAACAGATCCAAGAAAGGTCTTCCAATGTCCAAACTCACTTTCGTCGATTACAACAATCTGCCTGAACCGCGTAAAGGCCAGCCCGCGCCTGAAAGGCTGGTCGAGGGAAATCCGCAGTTTCTCTCCTGGGACATCGCGCAGACCGCCGACGGCGTCGTTCGCTCCGGCGTCTGGGAAGCGACGCCCGGCGCCTACCGCTCGATCAAGGGCGAAACTTTCGAATTCTGTGTCATTCTGTCGGGTGTGTCCGAATTGATTGAGGATGGCTGTGAGCCGCGACGCATCGTTGCCGGCGACGCTTTCGCCATGCATCCGGGTTTCGTCGGAACCTGGAGGGTGATCGAAACGACGCGAAAGCTTTGGGTCTGCCGAGACTAAGCCAATAATCGATTGAAATCATCTTCCGGAACTTAGCTCTCATGGCCCAGGCTCAATCGCATTCCATTAGATCCACGCCCTACTGGTGGGAGGACAGCACATTTCCTTCCCTGCCAGCGCGGAACGTCGAGAAGACATGCGACGTGGCGGTCGTTGGGGGAGGGTATACGGGTTTGTCGGCAGCGCTCGAACTTGCCCGTGCGGGCAAGCATGTCCAGCTGTTCGACCGTCAGGCCCTTGGTCTTGCGGCATCGGGCCGCAATGGGGGCATGGCAAGCGGAAGCATCCGCCCGGGGCGCAGGGATCTGGTCAGGCGATTCGGGCAGGAGAGGGCGCAAGTCATCCTCCTGGAAGGAAAGGCGGCGCGAGAGGATCTCTCGCGCTTCCTCAGAGATGAGAATATCGAATGTGACTTCTCGCTGTCTGGCGCCTTCAGCGGGGCCATGACGGTTGGTCAAGCCGACGAACTCCGTCGTCAGGCAGACTTCCTGCAACAGAATCTCGGCATCGAGGCATATCCGGTGGAAAGGGCCGATGTTACGAAGTTCATCGGAACCGACCTTTATGTCGGAGGCCTTGTGCGCAAAGATATCGGTGGGCTGCAACCGGCCAAGCTTCTTGCGGCCATGATCGATCTGGTAAGTTCATCGACGGCGGTCATACATGAAAATACCGCAGTTCTTGGATCGACTAGCGAGGCCGGAGGCGTGCGAATTCAAACGCAGCGCGGAGAGGTTTTCGCCAGAAAGCTTCTTGTGTGCACTGATGGCTACACCGACGGTTTCGACCCGTGGCTCCGTCGCCGCCTTGTTCCTGTCCGCAGCAGGATAATCGCGACTGAGCCGCTCGACAGGGAGGTGATGGATCGGCTGATGCCGCCACGCATGATGTATGGCGACCTGCGTAAGCTCAGCTACTATTATCGGCCATCGCACGATGGATCTCGGATCTTGTTCGGCGGACGCGACGGGACGACCGAAGGAGACTCCGCCGCTCCGATTGCACATCTGCAAAACGAACTTGCGCGGCTTTTTCCCGAGCTCGCAGGAATAGATCTTACGCACAGCTGGTTCGGCTATGTCGCCATGAACCGCGACATGATCCCGCGCATGTTCTCCCGCGGAAATACAGTCTATGCGACCGGCTATTGCGGCTCCGGTGTCGTGTGGGCCAGATGGCTGGGCAAGAAGGCGGCGTTCAAGATCCTCGGTGACGCGGAACAATCGCGGTCCGCGTTCGATTTCGATGCCGCTCCCAGGGCCGTGCCATTCTTCAACGGCAAACCCTGGTTCATTCCTATCGTTTACTCGATGTATGCGCGGCATGACAGGAAGATGCTCCTCAGACGCCTGAAGGACTGAGGTTCAGATGCCCTACTCGTTTCTGCAAGTCCGCCACGGCGCCGAAAAAGTTCGTGCCGTCGACTTGCAATCAAGCCCCTGCGTTGGCGCTACGCAGCAGGCAACAACTGGCAAAGGCCGGAGCCACGGTGAACAGACATGATTAGTCTGGAAACGATCGAGCAGGCGCGCGAGCGCATCAGCAAGCACATCCGCACCACGCCTGTGGTCATGTCGGCGGCACTGTCCGAACTCGCCGGCACGCAGGTCAGCCTGAAGCTCGAGCATCGCCAGTTGACCGGAAGCTTCAAGCTACGTGGAGCAACCAATGCAGTGTTGCAGCTCACGCAATCCGAGCGGGATAGAGGTGTTGTTGCGGCTTCCACGGGCAATCACGGACGCGCGCTGTCTTATGCCGCCGTCGCGATTGGCTCCCGAGCGACCATTTGCATGTCGGACCTAGTGCCGGAAAACAAGGTGTCCGAAATCCGCCGGCTCGGCGCTCGCGTACGGATCGTCGGGTCATCCCAAGATGAAGCGCAGGTCGAGGTTGATCGTCTCGTCGCGGAGGAGCGCCTCAGCATGATCCCGCCCTTCGATCACCCCTGGATCATCGCCGGCCAGGGCACCGTCGGACTTGAAATCGTCGAGGCGATGCCTGACGTCGCCGCGGTTCTCGTTCCCCTGTCCGGCGGCGGTTTGGCAGTAGGTGTCGCGTCGGCGGTCAAGGCGGTGCGCCCGGATGCCAAGGTAATCGGTATAACTATGGAAAGGGGAGCGGCGATGAAGGCTAGCATCGACGCGGGGCACCCGATCCAGGTCGAAGAGCATCGAAGTTTCGCCGACTCGCTCGGAGGCGGCATCGGCTTGGCCAATGCCTGGACGTACCCGATGTGCAAAACCCTTCTCGACGACGTGGTGCTCGTCAGCGAGCGCGAGATAGCCGCCGGCATACGTCACGCCTATGCGTATGAGCATGAGATAATCGAGGGTGCTGGGGCAGTCGGCATTGCTGCGCTGCTCTCAGGTAAACTGGCGCAGGTTGAAGGCCCGATCGTTGCCATTCTTTCAGGTGGGAACATCGACATGGCGTTGCACATGAAAGTGGCCAACGGCCTCGACACAATTGGTGAGGGAAGCTGATGCCGAAAATAAGAATATTGACCGAGTCAGAGCTTCGAACCATCGTTCCGCTCGACATGGATGCGGTGACTTGCGTTGAAAACGCCTTCCGCGCACTGGCCGTGGAAAACGCGGTTCAGATGCCGCCGATTTTGCGCCTCGACGTGCCCGACAGCAGAGGCGAAGTCGATGTGAAGACGGCTTATATTCATGGTTTGAGCAGCTTTGCCATTAAGGTCAGCCCTGGTTTCTTCGATAATCCGAAGATCGGACTTCCGAGCACCAACGGTCTGATGGTCTTGCTGTCGAGCAAAACGGGCTTGGTGCAGGCGCTCTTGCTGGACAATGGCTATCTCACCGACGTTCGCACCGCGGCCGCCGGCGCTGTCGCGGCAAACCATCTGGCACGGAAGGACGCGTCGATTGCAACGGTCTTCGGGGCGGGCGTTCAGGCCAGGCTGCAACTCGAGGCCCTCATGCTGGTGAGACCTATTCGAGAGATCCGCGTTTGGGCGCGTGATTATCGACGGGCGCAAGCGCTTGTTGAGCAGCTCGGAGCAAGACAAAATCTTTCCATTTCCGCATTTGAGGATCCGCGAAGCGCGATCGCCGGGTCACAGATCGTCGTCACGACGACACCGGCCGACCGACCGATTGTCGATGCCTCGTGGCTCGAACCCGGACAGCACCTGACCGCCATGGGTTCGGACGCAGAACATAAGAACGAGATTGACCCCATTGCTATCAAAGCGGCAGATGTTTACGTGGCTGACAGCCTCAAACAAACTCGAAGACTGGGTGAATTGCGCCATGCCATCGACGCAGGTCTCGTCGCAAGCGATGCTGATTTTCCGGAACTAGGTCAGATCGTTGCAGGCGCCAGACCGGGCCGCAGAAGTGCCTCGGACATTACCATAGCCGATCTTACGGGCACCGGTGTTCAGGATACCGCTATTGCCACGCTGGCGTTTGCGCGCGCCGAAGAACGAAGTGCCGGCACGTTCTTTGAAAGTTGACAGTCGTCGGCTCTTTGCCGCCGACCTCATGACGCAGCATGAAAATCTTCTTGGATGGTGGCGACAAGCCAAGACACGAATTGATCGACTCCAGTCGTCCTCTTCGCTAGTGCCGAACGAATAACGCCGTAATGTGAACCATCAGGGTGAAAGCCGAATGGTGCGGTCAGGCGGCCTTTGCGGATATCGTCAATGGCAATGATCTTTGGGCACATGGCCACACCAAGACCGCTGGCTGCGGCCTCCACCATCAGGAAATGATGGTCAAGAAAGCGAGTCGAGCGCGGCTTCGGCGCGTCCGGATGGGCCGCGGACCACTTCTGCCATCCATCCGGTCGGGTCTTTGCAGCAAGCGCGACATAATCGCCGGCAGCAAACCGATCCGTCATGGCAGGATGCATGACAGGACCGACTTCCTCCTCGATCAAGCGTTCGACCTGCCAATTCGCATCGATCGCGAAATCAAGCCTGCGGATCGCAAGGGTAATACGGTCGCGCGCGAAATCGAAACCTCCACCACCGACAGAAAGATGAAAGTCGATTTCGGGATGGCGATCCTGAAATTCCGAGAGGCGTGGGATCAGCCATCGCATGGCGACGGATCGTTCGCATGAAACGACGATCGGCGGTGATAGATCGACTTTGCGGATATCCTCCAGCGCCGCCGAAACGAGGGACAAAGCGTCTGTCGTCGCCTGAGCGAGTCGTGAACCCTCTCCCGTCAGCCTTAGGCCACGCCCATCAACTTCCAGCAAACGAATGTTTAGGTGTTCGGAAAGTTTCGAAACGCGCCGGCTGACAGCACCGTGCGTCAAATTCAACTCAGCCGCAGCCGCACGCACCGAACCAAGGCGCGCAACGACCTCAAAGGCACGCAGGTCATCAAGGGATGGAATGTCCGAACGCTTCATTGGTGACAAACTATCACCGGTATGTTTGAAATCATATCAATTTCCATCTCGAAGTGCGGAGGAACAGTCGAGGGGGGCGATCTCCTGAAAGCGCGGCTCCTCGAATCTGCAGAGTAGGACAAGACGGCAACGTTTCGCACGTTGTCTCCATCGAAGAGGGTGGCGCATGCTGTGAGCGATGCAGCGTATGTAACGTCACAGGGCGGCAGCCGCTTGCATAGAGGCCGCGAAAGATCGAGCCAAAGTTCGATGCCGCAGGCGGTGGTCAAAGGCAGTTGCAACGCCACATTGATATGGCGCCATGACTAGATCGCATTATTGGTGATCATCTATCACCAAAAGTCGTCAGTTTATATCGATAGTCCAAGCCTATCCTTTCGCTAGTATGACCGATGCAGCCAAACCGATAGGGTCTCGATCATGCAAGGCAATGCTTTCCGCCTGGACTTCCGCTCTGATACGGTCACCCGTCCCACCCTTGGCATGCGTGCGGCGGTGGCTGCCGCCGAGGTGGGCGACGATGTCCTTGGCGACGACCCGACGGTCAAGGCGCTCGAGGCCCGACTTGCCGCACTGTTCGGCAAGGAAGTGGGACTGTTCGTGCCAACCGGCACCATGTCCAATCTCGCTGCGATAATGAGCCATTGCCAGCGCGGCGAGGAATTTCTCTGCGCAACCGGAGCTCACACCTATCTGTGGGAAGCCGGAGGCGCTGCCGTGCTGGGCTCGGTCCAGCCGCAGCCATTGCCGGTGCAAGCCGACGGCAGAATCCCCATCGAGGAGCTTCACGCCGCGGTGAAGGACGATGATCCGCATTTTGCGATCACGCGACTGGTCAGCATCGAGAACACGTTCGCCGGGCGGGTCCTGCCGCGCGATCATCTGGCCGAGGTCGTCGAATTTGCGCGAGAGCGGAAGCTCGCCACCCATCTCGATGGTGCGCGGCTGTTCAACGCGGCTGCGGCGCTCGGCGTTGATGTCGGGTCCCTGGCAGAGGGCTTCGATAGCGTGTCGCTGTGCCTTTCAAAGGGGCTGGGGGCGCCGCTCGGATCAGTGCTAGTCGGCGATGCCCCATTGATCGCCCGTGCGCGCCGGTGGCGCAAGATGCTCGGCGGCGGAATGCGGCAGGCAGGGATAATTGCAGCGGCTGGGCTGTACGCACTCGACCATCACGTCGACCGGCTGGTCGAGGACCACGCCAATGCTCGGGTGCTCGCGCAAGCATTTGCGGAGATTGAGGGGCTGAAGGTGACCCCGCCGCAATCCAATGTGGTCTTTGTCGAGCTCGCGCCCGAGCTGGCGACCCGGCTATCCCAGGCGCTGGGTGAGCGCGGCATCGCGGCGAGTTTTTGGCCAGGTGGGCGAATGCGCTGGGTCACCCATCTCGACGTCAATCGTGTCGCCGTTGACGAGGCAATCGCAGCGGTGCGCGAGATCACTGAGGGCCGGACATGAGAGGCGTCATCGATCCACAATTGATCGTCAGAATAACAAGCGCCACCGCCGCACCAAACAGCCCTTGCGCCGTCATAGCCCAATGACTGCGCCGCTCTGACGGGGAGCAGGAGTAGGAGTGCGTGCAGACCATGGGCGGTCGGAACTGGCGGAAAGACTGCCAAGGCAGGGCGCTTCCCATATTTACCTGAAGAAGCGCCGATATTGTAGGCGGGCTCTGGTGGAGATGCCGTAGGTGGCAGAGACCTTCGCCACGTTATTGGACTGGTAGACGACGCTGGTTACGCGTCGAACGAGCAAGGAAGCAAGGCATGCATTTGTTCACACGCAAGGACCTCGAGGAAGCAGCCGCACTCGTCTACCGGCATATGTCACCTACACCGCAATACGTGTGGCCGCAGATCTCGGAAATGGCAGGGGCCGTGGTCTGGATCAAGCACGAGAATCATACGCCGGCCGGCGCTTTCAAAGTCCGCGGCGGAATCACCTTTATGGATTGGCTCCGCCGCAGCGGGGGTTCGGCCAAGGGAATAGTCACGGCAACGCGCGGGAACCATGGCCAGAGCCAGGCCCGCGCGGCGCGGTCAGCCGGTCTTGCCGCCAAGATCGTTGTTCCGCACGGCAATTCGGTCGAGAAGAACGCAGCCATGTGGGCCTTTGGCGGCGAGGTCATCGAGTACGGCCGCGACTTCGACGAGGCCCGTACCGAAGCCCGGCGACTTGCCGCCGAAACCGGCCTATTTCTGGTACCGCCCTTTCACGAAGAAATTGTCCGGGGTGTCTCAAGCTATGGGTTGGAACTCTTCACCGCGGTGCCCGATCTCGATGCGGTCTATGTGCCCATTGGCTGCGGCTCGGGGATTTGCGGCGTCATCGCCGCGCGCGAGGCCCTGGGCCTGAAGACGGAAGTGATCGGCGTAGTTTCGACACACGCGCCGGCCGCGAAGCTCTCCTTCGAGGCCGGCCGGCTGATCGAAACCGAAACGGCGCTGACGTTCGCCGACGGCTTGGCCGTACGCATACCCGTCGAAGAAGCTTTCTCAATGTACTCGAAGGGCGCCTCGCGGATCGTCGCCGTCAGCGACGAGGAGGTTGCCGAAGCGATGCGCCTCATCTACCGCGCGACCCACAATGTCGCCGAGGGTGCCGGCGCCGCGTCACTTGCGGCGATGCTTAAGGAAGCCTCTGCCATGCGCGGCAGAAAAGTCGGCCTTATCTTGAGCGGCGCAAATGTGGACGCCGAGGTCTTCCAGAAAGTACTGGGTGGGGAGACACCACCGGTGGCGACGGTAAGCAAGTGACAGTAGGCGGCACGAGAGCTTAAGGCAGCGATTACTGCCCATACGCTCATCAATTTCGAGTAACCTTTCGCCGGCCGGAGAAAACCGGACCCCCGGCGTACAATCCCAGCCAGGCAAAGCCGATGGTTTCCATCGACTCACTCACCATGTCCTTCGGCGCGTATGTGGCTGTCCAGGATGTCAATCTCAGTGTCTCCGATGGCGAGTTCCTCGCTATCGTCGGACCCACCGTATGCGGCAAGAGCACCATACTCAATGCGATCGCGGGCCTCCTGAAACCTGCAAGTGGCATCGTTTCCATCGATGGTCAGCCGGTGCGCGGGATCCAGAACGACATCGGTTACTTGTTCCAGCAGGATGCATTGCTTCCGTGGAAGACCGCGATCAGAACGTGGAGCTCGGTCCCATGTTCAAGGGTGTCGGCGCTGCCGAACGTCGCAAGCGGTCGATGAGATGGCTCGCGCAAGTTGGGCTAAAAGGTTTCGAGCACCGCAATCCGCATCAGCTTTCCGGCGGTCAGCGCAAGCGCGTGCAAATGGCGCAGTCGCGGATTACAGGGCACCGGGATTTCGGAAGATTGAAAATAATCCGCGAGACCAATTTGATCTATATTGACACCAATCGCTAAACCAATTCTATATTGATCGCACAACGATCCTGATTGGTAGCGAATGGTGGTGAACGTGAAAGCAACTCCGACACTTGAAGCAAGCCGTGCGCCTTCGCAGGCGGCTGTAGCATGCGAAGCTCCCACGCAACTGTTTATCGGCGGCGAATGGGTTTCGGCAAAAGGTGGCCGGACCTTCGATGTTATTGATCCTTCGACTGCGGAAGCCATCGCCACAGTTTGTGATGGCGACATCCCGGATGCAATGGCGGCCGTCGACGCGGCAGAGAAGGCGGCTGCGGTCTGGAAGGCAACGTCGCCGCGGCGGCGCGCAGATGTCCTGATGAAGTGTTTTCACCTCCTTCTCGAACAAGCAGAGTGGCTGGCGCAACTGATCACGGTGGAAAACGGCAAGGCGCTTCCCGACGCGAGATCGGAGGTCGCCTATGCGGCGGAGTTTTTCCGCTGGTATGCCGAGGAGGCTGTGAGGGCTCCCGGCGAATTTGGATCAGCACCTTCGGGCGCAAACCAGATCATCGTCAGCCATGAGCCGATTGGTATCGCCGTATTGGTAACGCCTTGGAATTTCCCGGCAGCGATGGCGACCCGAAAAATTGCCCCGGCATTGGCTGCAGGCTGCACTTGCATCCTGAAGCCGGCAGCCGAGACGCCTCTGACCGCGCTCGCCATTGGAGAACTCATGCGGCAGGCGGGTGTTCCTGCCGGAGTGGTCAATATCGTTCCCACGAAAAAAGCCGGTCCTGTGGTCAGTGCAATGCTGCACGACAAGCGAGTGCGGAAGCTGTCGTTCACCGGCTCGACCGGCGTTGGCAGGATACTGCTGCGCGAGGCTGCGGACCAAGTCGTCAGTTGCTCAATGGAATTGGGCGGCAACGCGCCTTTCATCGTATTCGACGATGCCGACCTGGAAACGGCGGTCGCCGGCGCAATGGTAGCAAAGATGCGCAACGGCGGTGAGGCTTGTACGGCCGCAAACCGCTTCTACGTTCAAAGGGGAATTTCTGCTGACTTCATTCGACGCTTCGCCGAGGAGATGGCAGCGCTCAACGTCGGGCCAGGACTGGCGCCGGATACGCAGCTTGGTCCACTGATCACCGATGCCGCGGTGACCAAGGTGGAGCGCCTGGTAGACGACGCGATCGCCAAGGGAGCCCGGCTGGTGACAGGCGGTAGCAGGTTGAGCGGCGAGGGTTTCTATTATTTGCCAACCGTTCTCGCCAATGTCTCTCCAGACGCCGAGATTCTTCGCGAAGAAATCTTCGGTCCGGTTGCGCCAGTGATTGAGTTTGTTACCGAGGACGAGGTCGTCGATCTGGCCAACGACACCGAATACGGGCTTGTATCCTATATCTTCAGCCGAGACCTCAAGCGTGTGCTTGCAGTCGCCGGCAGGCTGGAAAGCGGCATGGTCGGGATTAACCGCGGTGTCGTTTCCGACGCTGCGGCGCCGTTCGGCGGCATGAAGCAGAGTGGCCTCGGGCGCGAAGGCAGCCATCACGGCATGCTCGAATACCTCGAAACGAAGTACATCGCCGTCACCTGGTAGGTCGTCGCGAGCAATGCCGGTTACCAGTTGGCGATCAGGTGCCGACCTCGGGCAGGCTCCAAACACGGAACAATTGACCCGAGTATCTGCAGCAAAAATAGGAGAGATGAATGTCCCTACTGAAAACTATCGACCCAGATCCATCCTTCGAGCCGAAGCATAGAACTGCCGAGCCGGATCGCCTGATTTCGGGCAGCCCCGCTTTCAAGACATGGCTCCAAGACACCGCCAAGGACGGCAAGGTCAATACCGGTGTTTTCGAGGCGACGCCCGGTGAAACGCACTCCATCAAGGGCGAGACGTTTGAGTTTTGCCATCTTATACACGGTGTGATCGAACTGACGGAGAAGGGCAAGGACCCGGTCATTTATCGCGCCGGCGACAGCTTCGTGATGAAGCCGGGCTACGTCGGGGTCTGGAAGACGATCGAGACGGTGCGCAAGATCTTCGTCACCGTTACCTGATCGTTCGGCAAACGATGCCTTCGTGCATCTGCGAATCTGCGGGCGGGGCGGATGGGCGTGGCAGCGTTCGGTCGGCGTCTCGTGAACTCGGATGGGCGGTTTATTCCGCCCGCGTCTCTTAGAGGGCTTATGTATCCGTGTCGCGGGTAAGGCCGGGAATCTCGATTCTTCGCCGCGGCTTCATAGATCCATCGCTCGTAATCTCTGGTGAACTGGAGTCACTAATGGATGAACTCATGCAAACGGAGTCGATCGTTCTCGCGCCTTTCGAGGCTCACCATGTGAGTGGGGCCCTCGCGCTGTCGCGTGCAGCGGGTTGGGCGCACCGGAGGGAAGACTGGGAAATGATACGGTCTCTGAGCGAAGGACGCGTTGCGTTGGCAGGCGACCGGATTGTGGGTACCGCACTCATGACCCCCTTCGGCGACACTTGCTCAGCCATTAACATGATTATTGTCGACGAAAGCCAGCGTGGCCGGGGCGTGGGAAGAAAATTGACCACCGCCGTGTTGGAACTGGCTGGTGAGCGTGAATGCCGATTGACGGCGACGAACGACGGCTTGCCTCTTTATGAAAAACTGGGATTCGTCACGACGCACCAAATCGTCCGCCACCAAGGGGTCGTCAGCCACGTCGTTGCCCCTGAAAATGCTGACTGGGCCGGGCCTGACGCGCTGCCGGAAATCAAAGCGCTTGATCGTGCGGCATTCGGGGCCGACCGTGACGCGATATACAATGCTCTGGCGAAGGAGGGGAGTTTCGCCGCCATCCAGAAAGGTGATCGTATCGTCGCATTTGCGGCAACGCGGTTGTTCGGAAAGGGTGAAGTCGTCGGGCCCGTCGTTGCGGAAAACTCGAAACAGGCGAGGGACCTGCTTGCTTTCATCCTCTCCGGCAAGGAAGGTCGCATTGTGCGAGTCGACATCCCCAATCAGACCAGCCTTTCGTCACCGCTTCAAGACTGGGGGCTGCCTCGGGAGGGCACCGTCGTTGCGATGGTTCGCGGCGCCGCGGACCACTCTGAAACACCGGCTGTTCAAACTTTTTGCCTTGCGAGCCAAGCTATTGGCTGACGTGACGTCCGAAGTGCGAGGCGGCGGCACTGCCTCCGGGACAGAAGAGCGTCTCGCCCCAGAGGCGTCCACGCGACTGGCGGTCAGGAAGATCCACTGAAACTTCCGGCCAGGTCGATTAATCCCAATTCTCGCCAGACAACATCTCACACACTTTTGATCTGCGTTTACGTGTACGCTGCCTGCCAACTGGGTCGCCCATTCTGACAGGCCCGACTCCTTAGATTGAATGCCCGCTGTCCGCCACAGCATCGCTGCGGCGCGAGGAGAGCTAGCCCGGATCTGGCTCCGCGTGGGCGTTTTCCCCTCTCTTCTTCTGTCGTTCGACAATGCAGTATCCCTTCGTCAGCATGGCGCACCCCTATTGCAACATCCACTGCTCCGCCGCTTTGAAATGGTTCTTCAGTTGTCGTCTCTCATCATGCCAGCGGCACGAGATGCCGGCGACCGAGGTCCGGTACGAGGTTACTGCTGGAGCAGGCTTGCAAGCGGCAAATGCGCTTTGATCAGGGGTGATTTCAGGACGACGAAGGTGAAGTACTTGTCAATGCCGATATCCAAATCCAGGAGCCGTTCCATGATCGTCTGGTACTCGTCGATTCCGGTGGTGACAAATTTTACGAGATAATCGTAGCCTCCCGAAACCAAATGGCACTCGATAACCTGATCGACCTTCTCAATCGCCGTAATAAATCTCGCGAAGTCAAGTTGACGGTGGTTCTTCAGAGTGATTTCGGTGAATACCGTCAGCGCCTGGCCCAGTTTTGCCATATTGATCCGCGCGGAGTAGCCTTGTATATAGCCCTCCGCCTGCAGCTTTTTCACGCGCAGCAAACAGGGGCTTGGCGAGAGATTGACCATTTCCGAAAGCTCGACATTCGTCATTCGGCCATCCGTCTGCAATGCGTTCAGTATTTTGACGTCAATCCTATCAAGTTTCATTGGCTAGTTCCCGCTGATGAGGATGGCTCCGGCGAAATGCCTTCCTTGCTTTGTGATCGTTCCAGGTCACGGTCAGTCACGTGTCCCGAGAAATTCGAGGAGTGCAGCGCGTCGCAGACGGCCTCGGTAACCTCCAAGGTGGTGGCTGAACCGCCCACGTCTGGGGTAAGGCTTCCGGCGCCGGTCACCCGCTCGACAGCGCGCATGAGGCGGGACGAGCCTTCCCGCTCGCCGAGGTGGTCGAGCATCTGGGCAGCAGTCCAGAAGGCGGCAACCGGGTTAGCGATGCCTTTGCCGGCAATGTCGAAGGCGGAGCCGTGGATCGGCTCAAACATCGAGGGAAAGCGGCGCTCCGGATCGATGTTCGCCGTCGGTGCAACCCCTAGACTACCGGCAAGAGCACCAGCGAGATCGGAAAGGATGTCGGCGTGCAGGTTCGTTGCGACAATGGTGTCGAGGCTCCGTGGCTTGAGCGTCATCCGCACCGTCATGGCATCGACCAGCATCTTGTCCCAGGTAACTTCGGGGAATTCCTCCGCTACCTCACAAGCGATCTCGTCCCACATGACCATGCCATGCCGCTGGGCATTGGACTTCGTAACGACCGTGAGCAGCTTGCGCGGCCGGGATTGGGCCAACCTGAAGGCGCAGCGCATGATGCGGGTGACGCCGACGCGCTCCGACCGCGCCGAAACAGATAGCGTCGAATTTCTTAAGCTGCTCCAGCCCGTCCGACGGCATCATCACACCATGTTTCCTGTAGTAGTCAGATCCCCAGTTGAAATTTTCGAAGGTGAATTTTACGTCGCCGAGTCGCATCTCAAGGTTTGCAAGAACAGTCTGGCCGGCAGCGATCACCTCAGGTCCGATGCCGTCGGCAGGTATGGCTGCGATGGAGGATTCACGCATCAAATTTCTCCGTATCGTTATTCGATCGAGTTGGCCGGCAGCGGCCGCAACTGTGTCTTCGATGCCATACGCTTGGCGTCGACGCTGCGAGCCGAGAAGCAGGGCCTCCCGAAGTCAGAGAGGAAGCATCAGAGATGGTGTGCTTGCTCCGCGTCGAACGCGCGGGACTAGCACGCTCTGTGCCGCCTGGCAGGTTATCCTTTCCGAGCGGTCGAATTCCGCAGAGAGCGCTGGGGTCAGCGTTGATCGAGCAATTTGATCTGGAGATCTTCCCAATGCTCCTGGAACGCGTCCCGCGCCGTATCGTAGTGGCGGCTTCTCAAACAGTTGATGAGCCGCTCGTGTTCTTCCGCCATTTCTTCGGCGGTGGCGTAGAAATCCTGCCGCTGTGCGAGGAGGAGCTCGATCTCGCCCTCGAGGTCCGAATAAGTCCGCTTCAGCCGAACGCTGCCGCTGGCGGCGATGATCGCGCGGTGGAAATCACGGTCCGCAGCAACCAACACAGATCTGTCGGAGGATAGAGTCGACCCGTGCATCACGTCGACCGCCTCCAGCGCCTGAGATGGGATGACGCCGGTCAGCACAATCAGACGAATGGCCTCGCCCTCGATGGCGCCGCGCACGCGTGTGATATCGACAATATCGTCTGGCCCGAATTCGGGCACCACAAAGCCCCGGTTCGGTATCTGACGCAGCAGGCCCTGCGTGACGAGCACCTGGGCTGCTGTGCGGAATGTGTGCCGCGAGGTCGAATGCTCTTCGCACATCTTCACGTCGCGGAGGAACTCGCCCGGTCGGAAATCGCCTGACAAGATGCGCCGTCGCAAGGCGTGAGTCAGGACTTCCACCGCGCTAGCGGGCAAGGGGTCGACCTTCATCTCTGGATCTTCGGCTTGATTCTTGGCGGACAGCGGCGGCATGGCTTTGGCTTTGCTCGTTGATCATGTTCGTGTACCTACGCCACACGAGGCGGCGTAGGGCAAGGCTAGATGATTTGTGCCTCCTGGCTGCCTGGTGGCGGGTCCTAGGTATGCACGGACCGAAGCGCCTCGTCGATGCCCTCGAGCAGACGTGCCGCATTGGCCGGTGTGAAGATGAGCGGGGGCCTGATCTTCAGGATATGCGCGTCCGCTCCCGTCGCGGAAATGAGGATGCGCCGGTCGCGCAAGGCATTGACGGCTGCAAGCGCACGGTCCATGTCCGGCGTCTTCCGATCTCTATCCTTGACGAGTTCGACGGCGAAATAGAGTCCGGCGCCGCGAACATCGCCGACGATTTCATATTTCTTCTGTAGATCCCGGAGACCGTCGAGGATTTCGCCGCCGACCTTGACAGCATTGTCCATCAGGCCTTCTTCGAGGATCGTGTCGAGCACGGCTCTTGCGGCGGCGATAGCGACAGAGTTGCCGCCAAACGTGTTGAAGTAGCGCATGCTGGAACCGAATTCGGCGACGAGTTCGGGCCGCAGCACTACGCCGGCTACGGGATAGCCGTTGCCCATGGGCTTGCCCATGGTGACGATGTCCGGATCGATCTTGTGACGGCGGTGACCCCAAAGATGGGTGCCGGTCCGCCCGAATCCGGATTGCACCTCGTCGGCAATGAACAGGCCGCCGGCCTTGCGCACCACTTCCGCCACGGGCGCCAATACGTCCGTCGGATCGACGTAAAGACCATCGGAGGAGAAGACGGAGTCGGCGATGAATGCCGCTAGGCCGCCACCGTGTCGCTCCATGTCGGCGATCTGCCGCGCGACATCCTCTGCCATCCGCCGGCCGACTTCCCGGATGGGCAGCCGATAGGAATCGGGCGCCGCGACCGTGCGAAGATAGGGATCCAGAGCGGACTTCCTGCCGAGCGACGGCGATATTGCCGCCACCGCGCCGCTGTTGCCGTGATAGGCTTCGGCAGTGACGATGACGCCGGTCTTGCGTGTGTGGTAACGCGCGATTCGCAAGGCGAGATCGTTGGCTTCCGAACCCGTGCATGTGAACATCGCGCATCCGGTCCGGCCGAGTTCGCCACCGAACGTGTTGATCAGGGCTTCGGCATAGTCCAGCAGCGGCTCCTGCATGTAACGCGTGTGTGTACAAAGTACCTCGAGCTGCTTTTGGATGGCCTCGATGACACGCGGATGAGAGTGACCCAGCGACACCACGTTGTTGTAGGCATCGAGATATTCGTTGCCGTGCTTGTCATAAAGGAAGACGCCCTTGGCACGGGAGATCTCAACCGGCGACTTGTAGAAAAGCCGATAAGCAGGCCCGAGCAGCCTTTGCCGCCTTGCGACATGCGCCAGATCTTCACTTGTTAGATGAGACGTGTCCTGAGGGTTGAAGCCATTTGGCATGTCGCCACGGAAGCCCTTGGGCAGCGTAGTCGCTTGTTTGCACATTGCGGTTCCTATCGTGTCAGAAGATCAGAAATCTGTGCGGTGGAAATCGAGTGGAACCACTCGAGGTGAGCCCAGCCGGCTTCGGTGTTGCGCAGGATGTAGCGGCTATTCTCGGGGAAGATCTCGGCGCGCCAGCACGTCAGCAGCGCACGGACAGCAAGACGTCCCATCGATAGGAAGGGGATGAGTCGGATCTCCTCCTCCGTCAGTTCGGCGTGGCGGAGATAACCGCGCAGAACGTCACGCGGCTCGTCAAACAGGTCACGCCGGTTCCCATGGTCGAAGGTTTTTGGCATATGGTTCATCAATGCCGTGGAGACATCAACAGCGATGGCGGTACGAACCGCATCCCCGAAGTCGATGACGCCGGACAGGAACTGCGGACTGGCATGATCGATGACCAGGTTCGACGTATTGAAGTCGTTGTGGAGCACTTGCCGCCGGCATAAATCGAGCTTCGGCTTGACTTCGGCAAACCGCTCGAGCGCGCGGACGGTCCAGGTTCGCTTGCTGCCCTCCGGGATGAATCTCAACAGATTGGTGAGGTCGAGCAGATGGGTGACGTCCCACGCCACCGTCCGGCCGTCTGCGGGGTGCGAGAAATCGGCCATGGAATGACGCAGCTTTGCCAGGATTTCGCCGATCCGTTCACGCTGTGGGGCTGTGCAAGATGTCCGGTCGAGCGAGGTGCCGGCAAGGAAGGTAATAAGGCGCACCACTCGCCGCTCGCCGCCACTCGTAGTGACGATGGGCAAATCCGCCCCGTCGACATCGCGAAGTGTGCGGGGGATTGGTAGATCAGGGGCTCGCCGCTCCAAATGCCGCATCAGCGAGACCTGGAAATCGAGTTCCTCGATCCGCTCAGAAGGATGAGCGATCTTCAATACAAACTTCCCCTGGGCCGCGCAGTCGAGGAGGAACGTGTCGTCCTTTTCTGTTTCAAATCGCGATGCCGAGCCGCGCGTGCCATATAGCCGCTCGGCGATTCGTTCGGCTTCCGCAGTGCCCACGGTATGGCACGCCTCGGAAAGCTCAGGGACGCGGGCTGGCCCGCACTGATGCTCATGACCCATCTTCAAACTCATTTATATCCTGCCTCGGAATGGGCGGTTCGATGACTTCAGTATCTCATGCTTAAATGATTGTACAACAATTTATTTCGATGACGAATGTGACCGAGTTTAGCGTTTTGATCTTTTCTGGAAAAATTGCAATAAAACCAATGATACAAGACTAGCGGTTATTGCTTGGCAGCGACACACTTATGCCGACAATGGAGAACTGTAGGCGGAGATTCAAAGATTGTTGGACAATCAGTTGCTATCGCCACAAAATTATGCCAGTGTTCTGCCACTGGTCGGAATGCAGCGAACAAGTCGGAGAGATCCGCTTTGGTGGGTTGGCCCGGTATCTGAAAAGGAGAGCAAATGACCAGATTCGCAAAGGTACCTGCCTCGACCGCATTGCGGTCTGTCGGAATAGCGACCCCTTTGGACAGGCGGCATGCCCGCTAAAATGACCTTGGATAGGCACACCGTGCCATGAAAATTGGAAGGAATATACGCCATGACTCAATCTCGACCGAAGTACGTGACCTTCGACTGCTACGGCACGCTGACCAATTTCGACATGGCCGGCGCTGCGCGACGCGTCTACGGCGAGCGCCTCTCCCCTGAAGCGATGGCGGCCTTCGTCGAGGCTTTCAGGGGCTATCGCCTTGACGAGGTGCTGGGCCCATGGAAACCATTCCTCGAAGTGGTGCAGAATTCAATCGAACGCAGCTGCAAACGCATCGGTATCCCGTTCAAACCCGAAGACGCGCAACGCATCTATGAGGAGGTGCCAACCTGGGGGCCGCACCAGGACGTCCCGGCTGGCCTGTCCAGGGTGGCCAACGAAATTCCGCTGGTCATCCTCTCGAACTCCATGAACAGTCTGATCATGTCGAACGTGGAAAAACTGGGCGCGCCCATCCATATGGTAATCACGGCAGAAGAAGTCGGCGCATATAAACCTCTGATGAAGGGTTTCGAATACATGCTCGACAAGCTCGGCTGCGGACCGGAAGACATTACTCATGTGTCCTCATCCTTCCGCTACGACCTGATGACTGCCTATGACCTTGGCATCAAGAGCAAGGTCTGGGTCAACCGCGGCCATGAGCCGGCCAATCCCTATTACGAATACACCGAGATCAAGGATATCGGTGGGCTAGCCGCCGCAGTTGGCCTGGAGCCAGCCCTCAAGCGCGCCTGAAAAGCCAGCTCAAGCGCTGTTACGATGATGAGACCGGGGCGGTCCGTTCGCCCCTTCTCTTTGCGTTCGAAGGGTAGCAGACAGTGCCTTTCGGAAATCCCTTCCGCACGCGCGACCTGCTGGGGTGAGAGGTGTGATATGAGCTTGGCGCAACGGCACGTCGGACTTAGGGCGCGTTTGTTGCGCGGCCGCTAGCGATGTCCGCTTGCGAGTAACCGGGGCTGTTCCTCACCAACCGCTTTTGGGGGCGCATAGCGGTCGTCCGTGAAGGGTGCGGGAATGACTGGACCGGGCCGATCTTTACGGTTGGGTTCGTCAAACAGGGAATCCCGTTCACCGACCTTTCGACGTTCCATCGATGCAGCGACAGCCTTCCGTGTTTGATCGGTCAGTTCGAACTGCACGGGTCGGCTGATCTTCTCCTGAATGAGTGAAAACGTCGCCTGAGGTCACATTCAATTTCGACCCGCCCGGCTTGTGCTGACGCGGGATATCGTTTCGCGCGCGACCGCATCTTCAGAGCGGTCGATCCCACGCGATCACCCGTGATCGCGTTACGCTTGGATCTCCCCTTTGACTGTAATCACAGCCTCGTGCACAGGCGTCCGAAACGGCTACATCGACTTTGACCATTCACTCGTTCGAGAAGCCGGCTATGCCCTTGATCTCAGTAAACTCGTGCAGTCCGAACTTCCCGTATTCCCGACCGTTGCCGGATTGCTTGTAGCCGCCGAAAGGGGCGGCACTGTCCCAGGTGGAGCTGTTGAGGCGAACGCTGCCGGCGCGCAGCCTGCCTGCGAGAGCTCGCGCTTCCTTTGGATCGCCCTGGATGTAGGCTGCCAAGCCGTAGGGCGTATCGTTGGCGATCGCCACGGCTTCTTCTTCGTTGTCATAACCGATGATCGACAGTACCGGGCCGAAGATTTCCTCGCGCGCAATCGTCATCTGATTGGTGACGCGGGCAAAGACCGTTGGGCGCACGTAATAGCCGGCATTGAGATGCGAAGGGCGGCCAGGGCCGCCAGCGACGAGCTCCGCGCCTTCCGCGATGCCGCGTTCGATCAACGCCTGGATCTTGTCGAACTGGGCGGCGCTTGCAACGGGTCCGAGGTCGGTGCGGGAATCCGAAGGGGGACCGACTACAAGCGCGGCCGCTTCCCGCGCGGCGATCGAGCTTGCTTCGTCCATACGCTCCGCCGGCACCAGCATCCGCGTTGGTGAGGTACAGGTCTGGCCGGAATTGCCGAAGCACCGGCGCACGCCGGCGGCGACCGCGGCTGAGAAGTCGGCGCTGCGGAGGATGATGTTCGGCGACTTGCCGCCGAGCTCCTGATGCACTCGCTTGACGGTTGGTGCCGCCGCCTGGGCCACGGCAATGCCGGCGCGCGTCGACCCGGTGAAGGACACCATATCCACATCCGGGTGGCTGGCCAGCGCCGCACCAACCGTAGGCCCGTCGCCCTGAACGAGGTTGAACACCCCCTTCGGCACGCCGGCCTCATCCATGATCTCGGCGAAGAGCACGGCGTTGAACGGAGCGATCTCCGAAGGCTTCAGGACCATGGTGCATCCCGTGGCGAGCGCCGGAGCGACCTTGCAGGCGATCTGGTTGATCGGCCAGTTCCACGGCGTGATCATCGCGACGACCCCGATCGGCTCGTGCATGATGCAGGTGGTCCCCTGCATGTAGTCGAAGGCAAAGCTCTCGAAGGCTTTGATCGTCTGTTCGAAATGGGTAGCGCCGATGCCGGCCTGCTCGGCCCGGGCCATGGCGAGCGGCGCGCCCATTTCCCGCGAGATGATGTCGCCGAGCTCGTCATTGCGGCGCTTCAGGATCGTTACAATGCGCCTCAGCAGTTCGACGCGCTCTTCCTTGGATGTCTGCGAGAAGGAGGCAAAGGCTTGCCGTGCAGCCGCGACCGCCTTTTCAGCGTCGGCGGCACTGCCGAGTGCGATCGTGCCCATCGGCTGCTCGGTCGAGGGATCGATGACTTCGAGTGTTTGCGAGACGCAGGGCGCGACCCATTGACCGTCGATATAGAAGCTGTGGCTATGTTTCAATGGTGGCTCCCTGGAATGGCTTGATCTAACCTCCCTGCCGATTGAAAACCGATCCGCCCCGCGATCGGACTCTTTGCATTTGTGAGAGAGGAAATGAGAATCGCAGACGTCGAACGGCGATCGGGGTAGTGTCCAGACCGACGCTGAGACCGATCACGGCGCCAAATTGTAAATCTCGGCAAGGTCGCATAGATCCCAATTACCGCCAGACAAGACCGCACACACTTTCTCATCTGGCTTCACGTGTATGCTGCCTGCCAACAGGGCTCCTATTCCGATGGATGCGGCTGGCTCCGCGATCAATTTTGCATCCTTGGCAAGGGCGCGCATTCCGGCAATGATGTGTTCGTCTTCAACAAGAACAATCTCGTCGACATACTTTTCGATAATCGGGTACGGATTTTGACCCGGAACGCTTAACCTCAGACCATCCGCGATCGTGTTCTTTAATGGAAGCGATGTGCGCTCCTTGTTTTTCCGGCTGTAAAAATATTTCGGCGTCAAGGCAGGCTCTGCCGCGATAACACGCACCGATGGCCTCGTTTCTTTGATCGCAGTGGCGATGCCCGAGATCAGCCCTCCACCGCCCAGGGGTACGATGACCGTGTCCACATCTTCCAAGTCTTCGAGGATCTCGCACCCGATCGTTCCCTGACCAGCCATTACGACGGGGTCCTCGAAGCCGTGAATGACCGCATAATTGTTTCCTTCAGCGATCTCGTAGACTTTTCCCCATCTAGCAGCATTATCGCCATCAAAAAGAATGACTTCCGCGCCAAGGGCTTCCGTATTAGCGATCTTGATTTTGGGTGTGGTGACCGGCAGCACCAACATCACTTTTACGCCGAGCATCTTGGCTGCGTAAGCAAGCGCCTGGGCGTGGTTCCCCGACGAGGTCGCAATGATCCCATTTGCGATCTCTTCTCGGGGGAGCGAGAGAGCCTTGTTCAGGGCGCCGCGGATCTTGAATGCGCCAGTGATCTGCAGGGTTTCCGGCTTGAGGTAGAGCTGACAACCAGCCGCTTTCTCGATTTTGTCGGCACGCAATAGCGGCGTGTGCCTGACGTGCGGCTTTAGTCGTTGCTGAGCTTCACGGATGTCCTGAATGGTGGGATAGTTGCGCATAGTCATTCCTCAAAAAATTGGAAGAAAGTGCCGACGTTGTTGGCTAGTGCATTCTGATAAATTTTGTTGGCGGTCGCATTGTCTTGTATGGCCATCCCTGTGGAATCGAAAATCGTGATTTCGTCATCACTTTCTCGTCCCGGCTTCCTCCCCAATAATACCTGGCCGATGTCGCCGTGGATGTCGTCCTTGGCTATGATGTTTTTATCCAGCGGGTGCCAGGTCTCGCCCTTTTCCGTGCATTGTGAAAGTGAGTCGACGATGATCTTAGCGTTTCGAAAAAGCTCCGGATCCAGCTCCTGTTTGCCGCGCTGATCCGTGCCGATCGCAACGATGTGCGTACCGGGTTTCACCCATTCCGCTTCCACAAGCGACCCTTTCCCTCGGGTCGTTGTGATCAAGATGTCGGCCCGCTCGACCGCCTCCTTCTTCGAGCTTGCGACGGTAACCGGTATGCCGAATTCGCGCTCGATATCTGCCTTGTATTTGGAACTTGTTTCGTAGGTGCTGTCCCAGGCGTGGATCTCTTCGATCGTCATGATCTCCTTGATCGCCCGAATTTGCATTCTTGCCTGATTGCCTGTGCCGATAGACGCGATCGTCCTTGCGTTCTTTCTCGCCAGTGCCTTGACGGAGACGGCTCCCGCCGCCCCAGTCCTGAGCCCCGTGATCAAGCTTCCATCCATGATACAAATCAACGCACAGCTTCTGGCATCGAACAGGAGAATGGTGCCCATGCTGTTCGGCACGCCGTGTTCTACCGGGTTGTTGGTGAACCCTCCGGAATGCGCCTTCATGGAGATGATTTCAGCGACTTTATCGTAGCCAAGCTTGAAGTCGATCTCGCCACGCAGCGAGGGCAGATGAATCCCTATATAATCGGGCTGTTCCACTTGATCGCTGCTGAAGGCCTTGTAAGCCTCTTCGACCGCGCCGATGACTTCCGCCATGCTGATGAGCCGCCCTACGTCATGCTTCTTGAGCAGCAGCGTTTTCATGCGTGACCTCTCTATTTCAATTCATCGGATGCATCGGCCCATCACGACCTGACCTGCACTAATCATATTGGGCCCGCTGTATTTCTATTGGCCGTATCCGCGGGGCCTCAAGCAGATTGTTTTATATCGCATGGCGATTTTGGCAGAGAGTGCCGGCAGGCGCTTTCGAAGCTTGGGCGGTGTGTTGGAACTGTCCCGCCGCCGCGGATCACTGTGACCCAGCACTCACAAGCGGAAATGATGTTTCCGTCCAGCATTTTGTGCTGATGTTCCGCAATCTCCGGGCAATTCGGATGCGAGCGCGGGGCTATGATTGGTCATAACTTAAACAGCTCCCCGCAAAGCAAGGACGAAGCGCATGACCACTTTCCGCCCGAAATACATCACGTTCGATTGCCACGGCACGCTGATCAACTTTCAGATGGCGGAGGCGGCACGCGATCTTTACGCCGAGCGTATGAGCGAGCAGAAAATGCTGCAGTTCATCGCCGACTTCTCTGCGTACCGGCTTGATGAAGTCATGGCCGACTGGAAGCCCTATGCGGAGGTCGTGCATAACGCATTGGCAAGGACCTGCAAACGCAATGGCATCCAGTTCATGAACGAAGACGCGCAGATGGTTTACGAACGCGTTCCCACTTGGGGGCCGCATCCCGACGTTCCGGCCGGTCTTGCCAAGGTGGCAAAGGAAATTCCGCTGGTCATCCTGTCGAATGCGATGAACTCCCAGATCATGTCCAACGTCGAGAAGCTCGGCGCGCCTTTCCACGCGGTTTACACCGCGGAAGAGGCTCAGGCCTATAAGCCGCACTTCCGGGCCTTCGAATATATGCTCGATATGCTTGGCTGCGGACCCGAGGACATACTGCATTGCTCTTCTTCGTTCCGTTACGATCTAATGTCCGCGCACGACCTTGGGATCAAGAACAAGGTCTGGGTCAATCGCGGTCACGAGCCGGCCAATCCCTATTACGGCTACACCGAGATTGCCGGCATCTCTGACTTGCCGGGCGTTGTCGGGCTTTAAGGAAGCCCGAATACATCTGAAAATCTCTCTGCCACCGGTCCGACAGCGAACCCCAGTTTACCGGAGGGTAAAGGGCCGAGGGCATTGCGGTGCCGCCGTGTTCGGCGGCGCGTTCATGGATCCCGGCAGGGGCGAGGTAACAATGCCGGGGCCAGGACAATCGTGCTGACGGCGGGGACAGTGGTTCCAGCGCCTTCAGTAGCATCGCCATCCTTCACGGAGGTTGGCCGCAGCGGACTGGATGCCATACGGACGGCCGTTTTTGACCGTCCGGCTCCAAACAGTGCGAGGGTCTCAGTGGGTGCTTGTAACGATACGGTTCCAGACGACGGTGCGGGTCATCTCGACGGCAACCAGTCGTTCGGCGAGCCATTCACCGAAGCATATTTCAGGGGCGCTGCCGCTATTCTGGGGGCTAAGCCGAGCCCTGCCGATGCGCACGTGTCCGGTGAGCTGCTACTGCGCCACTACGGTTTGACGGGGACGATCAGGGTTCTGTCCTCGGAAGTGGAATGTACCGCCGAGGTCACTCTGTTGAGCGGCGATCGGTTGATCCTCAAAACGTCAGCGCGGCCGGAAGGACGAGACAGTTTCCGCTTCCAGGTTGCGGCCCTTGCAGGGCTGGAAGGCGCTTCCGGTTTCGCAGCACCTCATCTGCTGCGTACCTGCGCCGGTACGCTGATGTTCGAAGAGGAGGAGATTTGCGGCTACCTGCAGACCCGACTTTCAGGGGTGCCCCTGCACCAGGTGAACGCAACTCCGGAGGTCCGCTACCGGGTTGGCCAGGCGCTTGGCAGGCTCAGTTTGGCGCTTGAGCCTCTGACGCTGCCTGCCATGCATCGCCCGGTACTTTGGCATGTCGGATGCTGGCCGAGGCTAATGGAACTGGAGGAGCATCTGCAATCAGAGGCTGTCGCGGCCTCAGTGCGTCTTGCCATGGGCAATTATGTCGAGCTAATCAAGCCGCAACTGGGCGAGGTAGTATGGCAGGTCACGCACAATGACCCCAGCCCTTTCAACACGCTCCTGGCCGGTCCGGGTATCGCGTTCATCGATTTCGGCGACGGCTGCTGGGGTCCTCGGATTCAGGATCTCGTGGTTGCTGCTAGCCACTTGGTAACTGACCCATCTTTGGCTCTCGGTGGCTCAGAAAATCTCATCGCCGGTTATGCTTCGGTGACTCCGCTTTCCACGCTTGAGGCGAAACTGCTGGTCGGATTGATGAAGGCGCGCCAAAGCGCCCTCATCCTCATCAACTACTGGCGAGCCGAGCTGTTTCCGGCCGAGGCGGCATATATCAAGAAAAACGTGGCCAGGGCCGAACGCGGGCTCTCTATCCTATCGGCGTTAAGCGTGGGGGAGGCCGATATGGCTGTGCGTCGCGCGGGAGCTTAGCCCGGCCGCACTCAAACGTTGCGTCACTCCCCTTAGTAATCAGGAGGGTAAGCCGCAACCTTCTCGCGGATGGAAACTTAAGCAGGATCAAAGCTATGTCCACAGATCTCATGCCCAACCGCTTCACCCCCGGGGAAGCCACAATTCCCCCCCGGGAGTCTGAGCTGATCGCCCGGCGCGACAGCGTATTGGGAGCCTCCTACAGGCTCCAATACCGCCGACCGGTTCATTTCGTTCGGGGCGAGGGCATGTGGCTCTTCGATCCGGACGGACGTCCCTATCTCGATTTCTATAACAACGTGCCCTCTCTCGGGCATTGTCAGCCAGAGATCAACGCTGCCATGGCAGAACAAGCCAGCCGAATTAGCGCAAACACGCGCTATCTTGAACCGAGGCTGGTCGATTATGCCGAACGGCTCGTCGCCACCTTTCCCCAAGAACTGAACCGCGTTGTCTTTACCTGCACGGGTAGCGAATCGAACGACCTGGCGCTCCGGATTGCAAGGCTGGCCAGCGGCAGCGAGGGCGTGATCGTCTCTTCCCATGCCTATCACGGCACCAGTGCGGCCACGGCGATGGTGTCGCCCAATCTGGGCGATGCCATCAAGCTCAGCCCTGCCGTGCGCATGGTGTCGTTGCACGGTCCCTCGGGCATACCGGAGCGGCAAGCTGCGGCATTCTTTGAAGAACAGGTTCGCTCCGCAATCGCTGATTTAAGCCGGCATGGGATTGGCATCGCGGCCCTCCTCATCGACACGATTTTCTCCAGCGACGGCGTCTGGGTTGACCCTCCTGGCTTCATCGCCGGTGGAGTTAAAGCGGTGCGGGAGGCAGGTGGCCTCGTGATTGCCGATGAAGTTCAGCCAGGATTTGGACGGACGGGCACACACATGTGGGGTTTTGGGCGTCACGAAGTTGTTCCTGACCTCGTCACTCTCGGCAAGCCTATGGGCAATGGATTTCCAATCGGCGCGGTTGTTGGCCGCAAGGCACCGATGGATCGCTTTGGCGCAACTGCCCGGTACTCAAACACCTTCGGCGGCAATACCGTCGGGATCGCGGCCGCTGACGCCGTCCTAACCATTTTGCACAGAGAACGCATCCCCGAGCATGCGCATGCCATGGGTGAACGCCTGAAAATGGGGTTGGCGCATCTTGCTAAGCTGCACGGCGGTATCCGCGGCATTCGAAATGCCGGTCTGTTCTTCGGCATCGACATCGGGCTGGATGGAACGGGAGACGCCAGCCGGCGTGCCATGGCATTGGAGATTGTAAACCTGGTGCGTGACGATGGCGTTCTTATCAGCACGACTGGCGCCAACGAGGATACGCTGAAAGTTCGGCCCCCACTGATTTGTCAGGCAGAGCACGTGGATCGGTTTCTCGAAGCCATGGAATCCGCGCTCAGGAAGGTCGTTGCGTAGGTCTAACATCGACTGCCTCGGCAGCCGACCCGGATCGTGCCATTTATCACCGAAAGCTAAGTCCATGAAACTCGATCGGACAGACATCAAGATCCTGCACGTGCTGCAGCAGAATGGTCGAATGACCAATGTGGAGCTTGCTGAGGTTGTCAACCTATCGCCGAGCCCCTGCCTCATGCGCGTCAAGAAGCTGCAATCGGAGGGCTATATCGAAGGCTACACGGCGCAGATCAATGTCGCCAAGTTGGGGCAGGCGCTATTGGTGTTTACTGAGGTCACGCTGAAGAACCACCGGCAGACCGATTTTGCACGCTTCCTCGCTGCTATCGAGAAGATCGAGCAACTCATTGAGTGTCATGTGATCTCGGGCGGCTACGACTATCTCTTGAAATTCGTGACTACCGGCATCGGCGAATATCAGGAGATCATGGAGCGGCTGATCGAGCTGGACGTCGGTATTGACAAGTATTTCAGCTACGTCGTGCTGAAATCGCCGATCCGCAAGGCGCAACTGCCGCTGACGAAACTGTTTCTACCATAGGCTCCGACAAACTCCTCGCCCTTTCTTCGGGCGATCCAATCTCTAGAGACAAGGCGCGCCACCATGAAATTCTTATCCTACTGGCACGACACTGCTCCGGCTTTTGCCGGGGCCGAAAAGGGTCCGGTCGATGGCCATTACGACGTCGCGGTGGTCGGCGGCGGCTTCACCGGTCTTGGCGCCGCCAAGCAGCTCGCAAAGGCAGGTGCCAAAGTCGTCGTTCTGGAAGCCGAGGCGGTGGGTTGGGGCGCCTCCGGCCGCAACGGCGGTCACTTGAACAACGGACTTGCGCACAGCTATCTGGCGGCAAAGGCGGAGCTTGGCAAGGAGCGCGCGATTGCGCTTTACAAGGCGCTGGACGACTCGATCGACACGATCGAGGCTCTAATCCAAGACGAGAGAATTGATTGCAGCTTCCGCCGCACCGGTAAGCTGAAGCTCGCCTCCAAGCCCCAGCATTTCCAAGCGATCGCGCGCAACTTCGAAGCCGTGCACGCCGAAGTCGATCCGGACACGGCGTTGCTAAGCGCAGACGACCTGAAGCAGGAAATCGGCTCGCCCTTCCACGGCGCGATGCTCTCGAGGAAGAGCGCGATGATGCATATGGGTCGCTACGTCATAGGGCTCGCCGAGGCAGCGAAGCGTCACGGCGCGACGATCTTCGAGAACGCGGCCGTCACGGGCCATCGGCAGGCGGCCGGCCGTCATCATCTGAAAACCGGCCGCGGAAGCGTCACCGCCGATGCGGTGCTTGTTGCCTCCGGCGCCTATACACCCTCGACCTTTGGCTATTTCCGGCGCCGGATCATTGCGGTAGGCAGCTTCATCATTGCCACACGGCCGCTGACCGAAGCGGAGATCGCGGCGACGATGCCCGGCAACCGCACCTGCGTCACGTCGAAGAATATCGGCAACTATTTTCGGCTCTCGCCCGACAACCGGCTTATCTTCGGAGGCCGCGCGCGCTTCTCGGCAACTTCCGACCACGGGTCGGACCCTATGATCGCAGCGACCCTAAAGGCAAGCCTCGCTGAGATCTTCCCGCAACTCGCCAGCGTCGAGATCGACTATTGCTGGGGCGGGCTCGTCGACATAACCAAGGATCGGTTCCCGCGCGCCGGCTGTCATGACGGCGTCTGGTACGCCTTGGGTTACTCCGGCCATGGCGCCCAGCTTTCGACCCATCTCGGAATGCTGATCGCCGACGCGATCCTCGGCCGGCCGGACCGCAATCCGATGAAGGGGCTCGAATGGCCGTCCGTCCCTGGACACTTCGGAACCCCCTGGTTCCTGCCGCTGGTCGGCATGTATTACAAGATGCTGGACAGCGTCGGCTAGGACTTCATGTCTTACGCTCGGCTTACGCCATGATCAGAGCCCGCCGACCTCGACTCTGGAGCCGTCAAAGAAGCGCGACAGCCGGAAGGGCGTGGGATCAACACAAGGCCTATCGTTGGCAACCAGATCAGCGGCGAGGCGGCCGATGCCGGGGCCAATGCCGAAGCCATGGCCGGAACCGCCCGCGGCCAAATAAAGGCCTTTCACATGATCAGACGCCGAGATAACGGGTACCGCGTCCGGTGTGCAATCCACATAGGCGCCCCAACTGTCAGCGACTTCGATACCCGCAAGCGCCGGGAACTGCTCGGTGACGCCCTTCAGGATAGCCGCGATCGTCCGGCGGCTCGGTCTTGGATCGAGAACACGGATTTGTTCGAAAGGCGAAGGCGTATCCTTGGTCCAGCTCGCCAAAGCTTCCGGTCCGTAGAACATGGACCTGCCAACGCCAATCTGGACCGCTTTCAGTCGCTTCAGAAACATTGGCAAGAACCAGCGCGCGTAGCGCAGGCCTTGTGGCGTGATATCCAAGGTCGCCCTACCGCTGACAGCGAGCGTGTAACTGCCGTCCAACCTGCGTGTCAGCGAGCACTCAGGCGTATAGATCGCCTCGCCGAGATTGGTTGTGGGTCGTGTACGAATTGCGGTCTGGCGCACGCATGCCTGCGGGAACTGCACGCCGTACTGGCGACAGAACAAGGAGGTCCACGCACCGCCGGCGTTCAGAACGGCCTGCGACCTGATGATCCCTTTTTCGGTGATGACCCCAGCAACTGCACCATTGACGATATCGAGACCCCGTGCGGCGCATTCTTGGTGGATAGTCGCTCCGAACTTACGCGCACCATTCGCGATGGTCGGCGCCGCAATGGCGGGTTCGCCCTTGCCATCATCGACTGAATGGACGCCGCCGAGCCAGCGGCGGCCGTGCGCGGGAATTCTGTCATGCGCCTCCCGGGCAGTTAGCATCTTGGTATTGACGTTGAATTGCCGGCCAAGATCAAGCCATTGTTCCCATTCCGCGAGTTGCTCCGGGTTGTCCGTCGCATAGAACAGGCCGCATTGGCGGAAGCCGACGTCCTCCTCGATTTTGGCTGCGAACTGGTCCCAAGCCTGCATGGAAATCCCCGAGAGTGGCAGTTCGCGCTCATCGCGGTTCTGCCGGCGGCACCAGCCCCAGTTTCGGCTGGACTGCTCACCGCCGATATAGCCCTTCTCGACCAAAGCAACGGAGAGCCCCCGCTCTGCAAGAAAAAATGCCGCCGACGCGCCGATAATGCCGCCCCCGATGACGACGACGTCGGCCCTCGCGGGAAGCTCTTGATCGCTCGGTATGCTTTTGAGGAGTGGTGACATCGTGGCTGACCTGAATTGATTAGTCGGAGCTGTTTTCTGCCTGCCGTGCGGGAGCGTCTTGGGCGAGCACGGCTATCGCGTCGATCTCGACGAGATAGCCGTAGTGGAGTTCGGGCACCGGAACCACGGTGCGCGCCGGGCGCGCCTCTCCCAGCCGCGCCGCGTAAACCTGGTTGAAGGGCGGCCAGTTGCTGACGCCAACGATGTAGGCGGTCACCCTGATGAGATCGTCCGGGGTTCCGCCTGCGGCCTCCAGGACCGCCAGCATGTTGTCGAGGGCCTGCCCCGCCTGCGTCTCGAAGCTATCGTCGGGAAGCGGCGCCCCATCCGGCCGGATCGGGAGCTGCCCTGATATGTAAAGATGCTGGCCCGCCAGCTTGGCCTGGACATAGTGACCGGCAGGGCTGGGCGCGCGATCGGTGTTTACGGTTATGACGTTCGACATCACCAGCCTCCGAAGCGCGGCCAACAAGCCTCAACGGCATGCGAGCCACTGCGGACAACATGATAGGCTTCGTGCTGCGCAGCGGTCGCGCATGCGTGGTTCGGCAGGATCCGCACCCTGTCTCCGATCGCCAGATCCGGAAGGCGCGCAGGCGAACCCGGCCGCACGGCGAGGATGCCATGCTCCTGGTTCGCGTCGGCAACGATGATGTCCTGGTAGGCATTGCCGTCGATGTTACTGACGAGGCCATATCCCTGGTCGATGGCCTGCCTGCTGGTGCCGCGGTCCCGCGACAAAGACATCCATCCGCCATCGGTTATGATCCAACCCTTCTCGCGCTGGTGTCCGATAACCGTCGCAAGAACGCTGAGCGCGATGTCATCGACCTGGCAAATGCCGATGCCTGCCATCACCAGATCGAAGAACACGAACACCCCGGCGCGGACTTCGGTCACGCCGGTTAGATCCTTCGCATGATGAGCCGTCGGCGTCGAACCGACGCTGACGACCGGGCACGCCAGACCCGCACCACGAAGAAGCTGCGCGGCTTCAACAACGGCCAACCGCTCCACCTCCGCGCAGCGCCGCAGCGCCTCGTCGCCTCCACCTTTGTAGCTATCGCCGGCATGGGACAAAACGCCACGCAGCTCCGCGCCTGCCCCCAGCGTCTGCCCAATCTCCAGCAACTGCGCGTGATTGCCAGGCACAACACCCGAGCGGTGGCCATCGCAATCGATCTCGATCATGGCTGGGATCCGCATTTCGGCGTCTCGGGACGCCTCGGCAACCGCCTGCGCCTGTTCGACGGTATCCAGTACCACCACGAGATCGACGCCCTTGGCGCGCAGCTCGGCGACACGCGCGAGCTTTGATGGAGCGATGCCAACGGCATAGATCATGTCGCGAACGCCTGCGGCCGCGAACTGCTCCGCTTCCTTCAACGTCGAGACGGTCGCCGGTCCCTCTGGCGCACTCATCAACCGCCTGGCCACGTCAATCGACTTCGCCGTCTTCAGATGCGGTCGCAGCGACAGGCCGAGGTCATCGATCCGGTTCCTGAGCCGCTTGATATTGCGGTCCATCCGGTCCGCATCCAGAACCAGACAGGGCGTTTCCAGCGCCTCGAGCGTGGTCGTGGCTGCCAAGCCAGGGGAGGGGGCGAACGTCGCTAGATCCATTTGTCGGGTCTCCAAATTCGAAACTCACCTTGGCGCCAAATCGTAAAGACAGCAATTAATGATCGGTGAAGCTTCGATTCAGGTGCACCTTAATACCGATGGTGCAATACCATCCGCGTCAGCTTGAATCCGCTCAAGAACGTTGATCTCCGCCTCGATCTCCAGCCGCAGATCGGCACTGCCGGAAAAAGCGCCATTGAAGGCCGCCGTTCCGATGGTAAAGCCTGCAGCACCGGACCGTACGACCGCCGCCATCCTTTCAGGGCTGTCGATCGATCCGGCAACAACCACAGGCTTGGCCACGGCCTCGCACACCCGCGCCATCAGCGCTTCGACATCGCCGCCGAAGCGATAGGCGAGCAGATCGAGACCGCTGACACCGTTGATTGCCGTTAAATGCCGGGCACTTTCCACAATTGTCTCGATCGTCCCTTCGAGCTTGCTCGGATGACCGACGATCTTGCCGGGGAACGGATAGTACCCCATGCTTCGCCCAGCAATAACTGGGAGAACGACATGCGGTCGAGTGCCACCCATCAAGATGTCGACGCCAAGCTCGACCGCGGCCCGCGCGGATCGTCGCTCGCTCTCCTCGTCGAGGCTGACCACTTCGAGGTAGAGCGTGGCACCCGCCGCCTTGATTGCCGAAGCAAGGCCCAAGAGTTTATCGAATGGCAGGCCAATATCCTTGAACCCCACATGTCTTATGCCGGCGGCAAGCACATCCTGGAGGCGCTCGGCCGCGTCGGCAACGGTACGGTCCTGGTTGGTCAGCATAAATATGAAGTCGGGAGAAGTCTGGGGCATCGAAAGCGCTCCTAGATTGCGTTGAGAAGCAGCGCCTGGTCGAAGGCGTAGCGAAGTGAGGAATGGTCGGCCGTGCCCTGGCCCGCGATGTCGAATGCGGTGCCGTGATCGACGCTGGTACGGATGAAGGGCAAGCCGATGGTGACGTTGACGCCGTTGTCGATGCCGAGATACTTGACTGGAATGAGGCCCTGGTCGTGATATTGCGCAACGACGATGTCAAACTCGCCGCTGCGGGCCCGCATGAAAATAGTGTCTCCGGGCCAAGGGCCGGACGCGTTTATTCCAAGTTCCTGAGCCCGGCTGATTGCCGGCGCGATAATGTCGAGATCCTCACGTCCGAACATGCCGTTTTCACCGGCATGGGGATTGAGGCCGGCGACCGCAACGCGGGGCGAGGCGATGCCATAAGCCTTGCCCGCCTTGTGCGCCAATTCGATCGTTCTGAGCACCGAATCCTGCGTCACCTGGTCGATTGCGTCGCGCAACGACACGTGGATCGTCACGAGAATGACACGCAACTCGTCGTTTGCCAGCATCATCGCGAACTTGTCGGTCCCGGACCGTTCAGCAAGGATTTCGGTGTGGCCGGGATAATTGAGTCCGCCCTTCTTCATTGCTTCCTTATTGATCGGCGCGGTCACAATCGCCCCGATGTTTCCTGCCAGCGCTTCGTCGATCGCTCTCACGACATAGTCGTAGCTCGCGCGCCCGGCGCGAGCGTCCACCTGACCGATCGGCAAATTGTCCGGCAGATCCGAGACGTTGAGCACGGGTATGAGCGTCGCGCCTGGGACCGCCTCGTCGACCGACGCGATGGGCTGCACTTGGAGAGGAAGAGCCAAGGCCCGAACCGCGCGTTCCATCACCTTTGCGTCGCCGATCACCACCGCATGCTCCGGCAGTCCGTCCGCGAAAACGCGCGCGATGATTTCCGGGCCGATGCCACAGGGATCGCCCATCGTTATGCCAACAGGTTTCTTCATTTCTTATCTCCAAGCCAGAGGCCCCGAAGCACCTCGGCTGATTTCAGCAGGATATTGGACGAGCCGAAGCCGCCCGCCTTTGTGATGATGTGAATAGGATATGGGCCGGTCGTGCGGCCCACCGGAATGCCGGGCTCGACCTCGCCGAGAAGACTGAGAGAGCCGAGCTCAAGTTCGTTCAGCACGGATTCGGCGGTGTCACCGCCAGTCAGGAAGAGTCCGGCCACCGGATGATGCTCCATAATCGCGCGGACAGCCTTGCCAAGAGCGATTGCGATGGACCGAGGATCGGCGGAAGCGCCACGGTGCGACGTAGTTAAAATAACATCACCACCGGCTCCGGATTGTCTGTATTGGGCAGCGGCGTTTTCGGCCGCGAGGTCGGCAGAGCCAGACGCCACCTCGGCGTCGATGATGATCTGCCGGACGTTGTCAGTGCTCACCAGCCGTGAGCATTGCTCGCGGCTCAGGGGGTTGACGCTGCCAATGACGAAGAGATTGAGCGCCGCCGCGAGGGGCGACAGTGTGGTGTCATCGGCGCGCCCCACATAGTCTGCCAGTGCGATTGCCAGTCCTGGAGAACCGCACCAAAGGATGGACTTGGGATCCGCCGCCGATTTCACCAGCCGGGCCAGATCCTCCTGCGTTGTTGCATCGGCGATCAACAACTTCCGGTGATCTGCGGTCAGTTCGCCGGACTTCAATACACGGATTTCCGCAAGCCCAAGGTGAAGGATTTCCGCCTCTGGGATATCCCGAAACAGAGACCGAAGGTGCGAGTCCGCTATGGGGTGGAGCGGGTCCTTTGCAAACGTGGTTTCCTCCAACGGCACGCCGTAAAGAAGCTGGCGTCCTCCTTCAGTAGTTCTTCCACCGGCGGGGAAAGCCGGAGCGACGACTGCGGTGGTCCGACCAGACGCCGCGAGCGCGGCTGATATCTCAGCTCCAACGTGGCCGCGAATGGTGGAATCAACGGTATGGTAAAGGAGTTCCGCGGACGCCAGGCTTTTTGCTGCCTGCCGCGCCCGATCGGCGGCATCCTTCGCGGATGCGGCCCGACTTGCCTTGTTGACAGAGATGATCGCGACATTTTCAGGGGACGATCGCCGGTAGTCAGTGAAGACAAGGCACCTGTGCCCCATGCTCACAAATGGTCCGGCGCCATCCGTCGCGCTCGTCAAATCATCGGCCAGGATTCCCACCTTCAAGATTGCCATCCTATCGGTTTTTATGTGACGACGCGGATATTAGCGCTATTGCTTTTGCCGAAAAAACGATCAATTCTGACCGAAATCCGTCACTTTATCTCACAGATATGGCCACACGATTCCCATCTTTATCAGCGCTTCGAGCGTTTGAATCAGCTGCACGGCATTTGAATTTTGGGCGTGCCGGCGACGAATTGTTCGTCACGCACAGCGCCGTCAGCAAGCAGATCCGCTTGCTTGAGGAAGACTTGGGAGTAGCCCTTTTCGAACGACGAAACAGGGCCGTTTTCCTAACCGACCCTGGACGGCGTCTGCTTGTGACGATGAGCGAAGTGTTTCGCCAGATCAGCGAGTGTTGCGACGAAATCAAAGGTGGCGGTTCGGCACCGCTTGTACTGTCGTGTGAACCGACATTCACGCAACGCTGGCTGATCCCACGCCTTCCGCTATTTAATGCACTTCATCCGGAGATTGAGGTTCACGTACTGGCCGCTGGCGGCCCCGTAAGCTTCGACAGGAGCCATATTGATTTGGCTTTACGGAGAAGCGATTTTAGCTGGCCGCCGGAACTGTTTGTTGAAACGGTCGTCGAAGAACGTGTCGGCCCAGTATGTGCGCCACGGCTGTTGGCTTCCGGCAGCGATGAAGTCCTCTGCCTGCCTCGCATTCATTCGGCCACGCGTCGAGATGCGTGGACGCGTTACATCGCCGATAACCAGATCGGAGACCCAAATCCACCCGGCAGCCAAGTGTTCGAACACTTCTATTTGAGTATCGAGGCCGCAATCGCTGGGATAGGTGCCGCGATCGGCCCAGAGCCGCTGGTCGCCGACGCTGTGGAAAGCGGGCAACTGGTGGCGCCGCGGGGGTTCTCCAGCAACGGCTATAGTTACATCCTGTTGAGCCGACTTCCTTTCGAAGGCGATTCCAGAAAACGAAATTTCCTCTCCTGGCTTCGACGACAGTTTGGTCCCTAAAGGCCGCAGTTTTACAACACTGCGAAGCCGACACGGATTATCGACCCGATCGGCGACTTAGCGAGGATCGCAGCCAATACAGTGGACACGCATTGCGCTCAATACCAATTGTCAAACCAAGTCTCAGATGCTCGGACCGAGGATATTGGTTCTGGCTTCGATGATATGGTCGTACATGTTTCGCTCAGCCGCTCTGCTGTCGCGGTCTTTGATTGCGTCGAGAATCGCCTGATGGCTGACGATATAGGTCGCCATGCGCTCAGAGGTCAGCGACTGTTCTTTCATTTTCCCCCAGAGGTTTCCCGCCCGTACTGCGTGAATACCTTCATAGAGCGAGGCAAGAAGACCGTTACGAGCGGCTTGGACGATGATGCGATGAAAGACGGCGTCCCATTTCTCGAATTCAACCAGTGTTTCCGACGTGCTGCCTCGCGCTATTGATTTCTGCATTTCTTCGACGTCCTGCCTTGTCGCCCGCAACGCTGCCAAGGCCGCGATCTTGGGTTCAATGATCAGCCGCGCCTCGAAAACTTCCGCCGGATAGGTACGCAAAGTGTCTCCTTCATTGGTTGCCGGCCGGCGAAGCGCGCTAGAGCTTACGCCGCTGCCGGCGATAAAGGTGCCTCTGCCGACGTGCCTGATAAGGCGGCCTTCCTTCTCCAACGAACTGAGCATCCTTCTGAGGGCGGTACGCGGCAGTCCCAGTTTCAGCGCCAAATCACGCTCGGGGGGCAGGCGATCGCCTGGTTCCAGACCTTCCGCCTCAATGAAATCCTTCAACACCACGCTCATGTGACCTCCACAACAATTATTTTGCGAAACCAATTTGATCTATATTGACACCAATGGCAATACCAATCTTATATTAATCATCGAACCAGTGCCGATTGGTTGCGAATAGTGCTCAAGGCCGGTGACAAGCTGCGCACTGCTCGAAGAGGTTATGCGGCAGCATGCATAGATCGGCGCCAAAATTTCAAACGAGGAGATTAACCGATGGCCGTTATGACAGAGGCCGTTACAGCGGACGATGCAGCGCTTTCGGTGCGTGCCCTGACAGTCGACCTCCCGAAAGGCATGGAACGGGTTCATGCCGTCGAAAACGTCTCATTCGAGCTCAAGCGCGGCCAGATCCTTTGCATTATCGGCGAGTCAGGGTCGGGCAAGTCGGTAACGGCAAACACGATCATGGGGCTCTTGCCCAAGATTATTCCAGTCTCGTCGGGTGCGATCAATCTCGATGGAACGGCCATCGTCGGCGCGCCGGCAAAAAAGTTGCGCCAGCTGCGTGGCCGCGTCGTGTCCATGATCTTTCAGGATCCGCTTTCGGCGCTTAACCCGCTGATGACGGTCGGCGAGCAGGTTACCGAAGTGATGGCGGCCCATGGAGTGGGCACCAAGGCCTCGCGGCGTGACCGCGCGCTTGAGTTGCTGGCCGAGGTGGGCCTTCCCGATCCGGCACTCATGTACCACCAGTATCCGTTCAGGCTTTCAGGTGGTCAGCGCCAACGCGTCATGATCGCGATGGCGCTGGCCCTCGAGCCGACCGTTCTGATCGCAGACGAACCAACGACAGCCCTGGACGTAACCACCCAGGCGCAGATCCTGAAGCTGATCCGCGACATTCAGCGCCGCAAGGATATGAGCGTCATGTTCATCACCCACGACTTCGGCGTGGTTGCAGAAATTGCCGACAGCGTCGTGGTTATGGAGAAAGGGCGGATTGTCGAGCAGGGCACCGCCGATCAGGTTCTCAAATCACCCAGCCACCCCTACACCAAACGCTTGATCGCCGCCGTTCCGCGCCTCACGGGCGTGGACAGAAAGCTCAAGGTGCCGACGAGCGACGAGGCAATCCTTACTGTCAATGGCTTGTGCAAAACCTATCGCAGCGGCAGCGCACTGTTCGGTAGCCAGCGTGTCGTGCCTGCGGTACAGGACGCCTCATTCGTCTTGGCCGCAGGCCGAACCCTTGGCATTGTCGGCGAAAGTGGTTCCGGAAAATCGTCGTTGGGGCGACTCCTGATCAAGCTTCAGGACAGCGACAGCGGTCAGATCCTGTTTGAGGGCAAGGACATCGTCAAGCTCTCTGAATCCGAGTTCCGGCCCCTGCGCCCTCGAATTCAAATGATCTTCCAGGATCCTTTCGCGTCGCTCAATCCCCGCTCCACAATCGGTCAAATACTAACCGTCGGCCCCGTCGCACATGGTATGCCCTATGCACAGGCGCGCGAAGAGGCCCGGGCGTTGCTTTCCCACGTCGGCCTCGATGCAGGCGCCTTCGGCCGCTACCCGCACGAATTCTCGGGTGGTCAGCGCCAGCGCATCGGCATCGCTCGAGCGCTGATGTTCAAGCCTAAGCTGCTGATTGCCGACGAAGCAGTCTCCGCGCTTGATGTGTCGATCCAGGCCCAGATCCTCAAGCTGCTCGACCAAATCCAGCGCGAGACGGGCGTGTCAATGATCTTCATCACCCATGATCTGCGTGTTGCCAGTCAGATCTGTGACGAAATTGCAGTGATGCAGAAAGGCCGGGTCGTCGAGCGCGGCCCGCCGTCTCAGATCTTCCTGAAACCGCAATCGGATTACACGCGGGAACTTGTGGCTGCAATTCCGGGAGAACGAGGCAGAGACACTTGAGAAAGTTCAATTAACTCCTGGCAGTGGCTTCCTAATGAGCAAAAGAGAGGGAATGAAATGACAAAAGAGTCTAGGACCCAAAGCAACATTTCTCGGCGCGACGCACTGCGCCTGATGGCAGCCGGCGGCATTGCATGCTTTGCCGCTCCCAACCTGATCGGCAAGCCTGACATTGCCCGGGCCGCCGACAAGAAGCCTGCGGGTCGCGTCGTGGTCGGGCTTTCGCAGGAACCGACCGTCTTCAATCCGCTGATGGCCCACATCGAAACAGACGATGCGGTCCACTTCTCACTCTTCGACGCCCTCTTTCGCATGGATCCGGGCGGTGTGCTCCAGCCCAATCTTGCGCTAGAGGTGCCCACGCAAAAGAACGGCGGCATCTCGGCGGATGGCCTGAACTGGCGCGTTCGCCTGCGTGACGATGTGCGCTGGCATGACGGCCAGCCGTTTACCGCTGAGGACGTGAAGTTCACCCTTGAACTGATCACCAATCCGAAATTCCGCGCCTGGCGCACGGGCGGCCATTCGCTGGTGCGCGACCTCACGGTGGTCTCGCCAACCGAAATCACCTGGCGCATGGAGCAGGTTTTCGCTCCTTACCTGTCGTTTCTCACCGAAACCTTCATCGTGCCGAAGCACCTTCTCGAGAAGGAAGCTGATCCGAACGCAGCAGCCTTCAATCAGGCACCCGTTGGCACTGGCGCCTTCAAGTGGAGCCAGCGTGTCGCCGGCGACCATCTCGAACTGGCGGCGAACCCGGATTATTTTGGGGACGGTCCGTATGTCGAACAGGTCATATTCAAATACATTCCTGACCAGACGGTGCTCTACACCCAGTTCAAGAGCGGCGACATCGACCTCACAGATCAGGCGTACATCACACCCGACCACTACGACGAGGCCATCAAGTTGCCGGGCCGTGTGGTGAGCCTGGTGCCTGGTGCATCCGTCGAGTCGTTCTATCTCAACCTCGAGCGGCCGCAGTTCAAGGAACTTGCGGTGCGTCAGGCACTCTATGCTGCAATGGACAGAAAGGCGATCATCGACGCCCTCTATTTCGGCGTGGTGACAACGACGGAAACCTTCATGCCGAAGGAGTCGTATTATTTCAATCCGAACCTTCCGGCGCAGGAATTCAATCTCGACGCCGCACGCAAGCTCCTCGACGACGCCGGCTGGGTGCCGGGTTCGGACGGGATCCGTGAGAAGAACGGCGTGAAGCTGGCATTCAACAACTCGACGACATCCGGCAATAACCTCCGCGAGCAGGTGCAGCAGTTCCTGCAGCAGACATTCGCCGAAATTGGTGTCCAGATGACGATCTCGAATTTGCCGGCTGCCGTCATGTTTGGCGAGTTCTGGCTGAAGTCACAATTCGACACGGCAATCTCGGGCGTTACGCATCTGATTGCCGCGGACCCCGATGCAACCAACCGCCTGGCGAGCAGCGCGATTGCCGCGAAGGGCGGAAAGGGGTCGAACGTCGGCCAGTATTCGAACCCGGAAGTGGATGCACTGCTCAAGAAGGGTGCACAGACCTTCGATCAGGAAGCCCGTCGAGAAATCTACTACCGTATTCAGGAAATCGTGCGTCAGGACCTTCCATTCCTTCCACTGTTTGCCGCCACCTACGTGGTTGGCACGAAGGAAGGCCTTGAAGGCTGGGAACCGAATACGAACACGCGCACGGCGTCCTGGCATGCTGCCGGCTGGCGTTGGAAGAGCTGAGTTTTCCTCCCGCCGTCGCCGCCGCGCGTCGCGGCGGCGACTTCTATTGGCGCTATCAGAGGGAGAGCCTGGATGCGTAGCTTTCTAATCAACCGGTTCGCTCAGAGCCTCGTACTGCTCCTGATCGTTTCCGTCATCGGCTTCGTGGTCCTCAACCTGATTCCGGGCGGGCCCCTGGCACAATTCGGGCTCGATGCGAGCATGACGCAGGACGACTTGAACCGACTGGCGGAGCAGTTGGGCCTAAACCGTCCTCTGTGGCTGCAGTATCTGGATTGGGCCTGGCGCCTGTTGAGAGGAGACTGGGGCCACTCATTCCGCGACGGAGCGCCGGTTCTCGAGGTGATTGGACGACACCTCATGGCAACGCTACTGCTGATGGGATCGTCCACGGTGATCGCGATCGCTATAGGTACGTGGATCGGCGTTCGCGGCGCCATAAAGCGTTATTCGGTTTTCGACTACATGGCGACGGTCGGTGCGATGGTGGCCCTTTCGATCCCGACCTTCTGGTTCGGCCTGATCGGGATCTACGTCTTCTCGCTCAGACTTGGCTGGCTGCCAGCCGGCAACATGTACACGATCGGCGACGAATCCGTGCTGAACTATCTCCACCATCTTATTCTGCCCAGCGTCGTGCTCGCGCTCGTTCATGTGGCCATCTGGAGCCGCTACATGCGAACGGCTACTCTCGACGTTATCAATCAGGAATTCATCAAGACCGCCCGCGCCAAAGGACTAAGTGAGCGTCGCATCCTGATGAAACATGTCATCGGCAATGCCCTCCTACCGATGATTACACTTCTTGGGATGCAGCTTCCCAGCGTTCTGACCGGCGCTCTGGTCACCGAGACGGTGTTTACCTGGCCGGGCATGGGACGCCTGTTCCTCGACAGCCTCGGCTACAGTGACTACCCGGTGGTGATGGGATTGCTCATGTTCTCCGCGATCCTTGTCGTGGTGAGCAACCTCGCCGCCGACATCGTTGTCGCCATCATCGATCCCCGTATCCGTCTGAGTTAAGCGCCATGAACGCTCATCAGGAGTCAGCCATCATGACTGCCATTGCAGCAAATTCGCCCCGGGAGCGCTGGTGGAACAGCCGAACTGCGCACCGTTTCATGAAGCACCATCTGGCCCTCATCGGTATGGTGATGATCACTCTCCTGACGCTCGCATGCGTCGTGGGTCCCCATTTGTTGCCGTACGATTCCCTCTATATCGACCTGCGCGCCCGCTTCGCTCCGCCCCTGACGGGCCAGCATTATCTCGGCACGGACCCGCTGGGACGAGATCTGGCCGCCCGCCTGTTCATGGCGGGGCGGATTTCGCTCTTGGTCGGTTTCTCGGCGATGCTCTTGTCGACGCTGATCGGAACCTTTGTCGGCGTGGTGGCGGGATATAGGGGTGGCCTGGTCGGCACGGTGCTGATGCGTGCCGTGGATGGCTTCCTTTCCTTCCCGTCCATCTTCCTCGTGCTTGCTCTTGCCGCTGCACTGAAGCCAAGCCCGATCATGATCACCGTCGTCATCGCCGCCACGAGCTGGATGGAAGTCGCCCGCATCGTCGAGGCCGAGGTCCGTTCCCTGCGCGAGCGTGAATTCGTGCTGGCCGGCCGCATGCTTGGACTGAGCGCAACGCACATCATGTTCCGCGAGATCCTTCCCAATGCCATAGGTCCGATTATCGTAGCGGCCACCCTTACCGTCGCCCGGGCGATCCTGATGGAGGCTTATATCAGCTTCCTCGGCTATGGAATTCAACCGCCGCTGCCCAGCTGGGGCAATATGCTGAACGGCGCACAGCAATATCTTGGGACGGCACCTTGGCTGGCGATCATTCCCGGCGCGGCCATAACGATCGCGGTCACAAGCTTCAATTTCATCGGCGACGGGCTGCGCGATGCGTTCGATGTCCGCGGTGATCACAGCTGAGAAAATTCCGTCTCGGGCGCGACGAAAAAAGACGTCAGCTGATGCGCATGTGGTCGGCGGAACAAGCTCGGCGTCATCGCCGCCGCCGAGCGTCGGGAAAGTTCGGTGCTCGCGACGACCAATTAGTGAGCTTTATCGTTCCTGTCGGAGATGACAGGAGCACGATGCCAGAGGAATAGAGACTATGCCAGTACAGGTTCAGAAGGTAAGTGATAGCGCGTCTTTTCCAACCGAGGTCGACGTCGTCGTCATCGGGGCGGGGATCGTCGGTACCTGCACTGCCTATGAGCTCGCCCGCAAAGGAGTATCGGTTGCTCTGCTCGAAAAAGGCATCGTCGGGGGAGAGCAGTCGAGCCGCAACTGGGGATGGGTTCGCCAGCAAAACCGCGATCTCTATGAACTTGCGCTAGCCATGTACAGTCTGCGGCGCTGGGAGGAACTGAGCACTGAGACGGGTCGCGATCTCGGCTTCCGCCGAACCGGGATTCTTTACTGCACCAAAAACGAAGCCGATTTAGCCCGCTGGGGGAAGTGGGGCCAGGCTGCGCGCCTTCAAGGATTTCACAGCCAGATCCTCAGTGCTTCCGAGGCCAATCAGCGAGCGTCGGGCGGTACGTCCTCATGGATTGGCGGCGTTTGGTCTCCGACGGATGGGCGAGCGGAGCCCAGCCTTGCCGTACCGGCCATCGCTGAGGCCGCGAAGCAAAACGGCGTATCGCTCCATCAAAACTGCGCCGTTCGAGGCCTCGACATTAGCAACGGCCGGGTAACAGGCGTGTGGACAGAGCGGGGATTTGTGAAAGCCGGTACCGTTGTTTGCGCCGGCGGGGCATGGGCTTCCCGGTTTTCTCATCGATACGGCATTGAGCTTCCCGTCGCAAACATCTCCGGGACTGCAATTAAGACGACTCCCGCGCCCGAGATCATTCAAGCAGGATGTCTCTCGGCGTCAAACTTCGTGTTGCGGCGCCGGACAGACGGCGCCTACACGATCGCCGTACCGGGACGTGGCACGCTCGACATCACGCCGCAGGGGATGCGATATGCAGTGAAATTCTACCAGATGTACCGCAGCAAGATCGGCAAGAAGTTGAAGTACCGTCTGAACAGCAGCTTCTGGAATGGACCTGATGCTATCAGCAGCTGGGAAAACGATGAAGTCTCGCCGTTCGAAAAGAACCGCATTCTGGATCCTGCGCCCGACCGGAAGCTCGTGAAGCTCGCATTGAAGAACCTCGAACGCGAATACCCGGTGCTCAAGGGAATCGGGGTCGAGCGCGCGTGGGGAGGACTCATCGATACTTCGCCAGATCTCGTCCCTGTCATTTCGAGAGTGGAGCACCTGCCTGGTTACGTGATAGCGGCGGGGTTCAGCGGACACGGCTTTGCCATTGGACCGGGTGCCGGACGGTTGGTCAGCGAGATCGTGATGAACGAGACCCCGATCACAGACATCTCACCCTACAGGCTGAGCCGTTTCAGCGACGGCTCGACAATCAGACGGCCGGAAATGATGTAACGGTCGACGTAAGTTTGCAGTCCAAGATGCTGCTGTCAGTGTGCCTATATACCGGCCTCGGACCGACAAATGGATTTGGACATCAATCAGACAGAACTGGCTTCAAGATTCTCGTCGAGCGGGATCGATTTTCAGGAGCCAATCACAGGGAGCTAATCAGTGGTCCTCGATCGCTACACCGTGCCGCGTCTCATCCGCGAACAAGCATTCATAGACCGGGAAAAGTACCTGAAATGGTACGAGGAAAGCGTCGAGAACCCGGACAAGTTCTGGGGCAAGCACGGCAAGCGGATCGACTGGTTCAAGCCCTATACCAAGGTCAAGAACACCTCCTTTACCGGCAAGGTCTCGATCAAGTGGTTCGAGGACGGCCAGACCAACGTCTCCTACAACTGTATCGACCGACATCTGAAAACGAATGGCGACCAGGTGGCGA
>Ga0209673_1000346_pt1 | contig 85086 bp, 64 predicted proteins | sample AraplaCol_mMS_r2_2_FD_184274 | JGI IMG/M metagenome (GOLD analysis project Ga0209673, IMG submission 184274) | Arabidopsis root microbial communities from North Carolina, USA - plate scrape MF_Col_mMS_r2 (SPAdes) (version 3) | ecosystem: Host-associated > Plants > Roots > Endosphere | place...
CAGATTGTAAGGGCTTCAAAAGCCCTGCTTACACAATGCAATAGTAGCTAACTTCTATCGCTAGGGACAAACCTCTCAATCAAATGCCGCCCAGGCTGGGAAGTTCATTGATCATCCTCGGCTCGGACGACTTTATCGAACTGGAGATCGCGCCAGGATATTTCCAGACGGAACCATATCCCTAGCTTCTGAGCTGGAAGTCTCGGGACAACGAATTTCTGCCTGTGAAATCGACCATGCATTGTTGTCATCGGGGATGGTTGAAAATTCTGTTAGTTGCGTAGTGAAAAGTCCCCTCACTAACCAGCAGCAATTGGCAACCATCTGGGTTCCATCAAAAAAGGCTCGAAACACGAGAGTCTCCGAAAATCTCGAAGATATAGCCAAGGATCTTCTTACGAGGCTTTCGACACAGTTCTCGGCATCAATGGTTCCATCCCTTCTTGTTCCGATGGACGTCATTCCGATGACGAGGTCCTATAAAATAGACCTTGCCATGATACGACAGGAGATTGAGCAAATGGATACACATAGGCTGGCATTATATTCTCTTAATTCCGATGAAGAATCCTCCGATGCCCCCCGCGACGAAGTTGAACAGATCATTGCTAGTGCTTTGGCTGACGTGACTGGCATGGATCTGAAAAGCATTCGCAGACACACTTCATTCTACAAAGTTGGACTAGATTCTTTATCTGCAGTTTCGTTCTCACGGAAAATGCAAGAGTCTGGACTGACAAGGCTTGCCGTATCGACGATCCTGCAGCGCAGCTCTATTGCCCAGCTAGCGACCATTGAAAATGTCATGACAAACGGACAAGAAGTTCCTGCTGATCCATCGCATGAATCCACACTGTTCTTCGAAGAAGCTTTCCGCAGTGAACTCGAGGCCGAGTTTAAACGTGAGAATTTGATCGTCAAAAAGCTATACCCCTGCACACCTCTACAAGAAGCAATGTTAGCAGCCAAGTCGGACACTGAATCGGCATATTTCAATCACCTGCTTCTCCGTGTGAACACGAACGTTGATGAACTGAAATCTGCATGGACTCAAATGTTGCAGAGACATGATATTCTCAGAACCTGCTTCAGACAAACTAACGACAAGCGATTTGCATTTGCTCAAATAGTACTGGACAGTATAGCTCTACCCTGGTCATATGTCGAAGTTTCTTCTCAGGGACTTCGTCATGATGTTGAGAAGAAGAAGGCGGAATTCGAAAGCCGTTCTCCATTCAAGGGGATGCTTCCATATTCGCTGACGTTATACGCCGATGGAACTGCAAACACCACACATCTCTTGCTGTCGATTCATCACGCTCTGTATGATGGAGAGGGAATCGCACAATTGCTGCAGGAAGTTCAAGTTTCGCTTTCAGGCCAATCTTTGCCAGAGACTACACCATTCCATAAGTTCATTGACTATATTCTGTCAGCCAATACGGAATTTTCGGATCGATATTGGGACCGCTACTTATCTGGCATTTCACCGAGTCTATTACCCACGCCTATTCAAGCCTTGCAAGACGAGTCCGGCTCCCAGCAGATCCAGATGAATTTGAAAGATTCTTTCTCCTCCTTCAAGGGGCATTGCAAATCCCTCTCCGTGACGCCATTAAACGTCTTCCATGCTGCATGGGCTAGACTTCTATCCTTCTACGCAGATTCGTCAGATGTCAGTTTCGGAAACGTTTTCAGCTGCCGTACAATTCCCTTAGAGGGCGCAGATCGAATAGTCGGACCCTGTTTCAACACGCTTCCAATGAGAGTCAAATTTACATCCAACTCTACAAACGCAGATACAATGAAACTGTCCCAGAAACACAACAGTGATATCTTACCCTATCAACTGACACCCCTGCGTCATATTCAGAAACGAACTCTAACCGGAGGCTCCGCGCTCTTCGACACATTGGTCATTCTTCAAACCAGGGGTGCCGAGCTGGATCCAAAGTATTGGGAACTTCTTTCGGATGAAGGGAATATGGGATTCCCCTTGATCTGTGAAGTGATTCCCGACGAAACAGAAGACAGAATTTCGATATCTCTTCATTACCAGAAGTCATACTTGGAACATGAAGTCGCGGAAAGGCTTGCGCAGGACTTTGTGGCTCTAGTCGAGCATACGACTCAATATCCCCTTTCTCAGGCCTCTGATAGTCGACCCATCGGTGGTGCAGTCCCGCAGATCTTCCAGAAAAAGTTTTCTAATACGTCGCAAACGCCTGTGCAAACAAAAATTTCCCGACCTTGGTCTTCTCAGGAAGAGCTACTGCGAGAGATCGTGTGTCAATATTCTAAAGTTGACTCCGAAGCTGTATCTTTGCATACTACAATCTTCCAGTTGGGATTGGATAGTATCAATGCTGTGCAAATTACAGGAAAATTGCGTCAGCTAGGCTACAAGATATCAGCGGGTGACATTCTCGAGGTAGGCACTTCCCAATATCTATTTAGAAATATTTGAAAGCTGATCAAATATAGGCTGCTTCTATTGACAAAATCGCCTCTCTTCTGGATGACAACTCAAACGACAAGACCGAAGAATCGTTCGACTTCTCTGCCTTCGAAAACAAGTATTTGCACTCTGTTTGCGATCAACTTCAGATTCCTAGACAGAAAGTGCAATCCCTTCGGCCTTGCACTCCCGTTCAAAATGGGATGCTTGCGCTCTTCACTCATTCCAATGGGAGCACGTATTTCAATAAGATGGCAGTGAAGTATTCGGTACCTCTAGATCGAGTACTACTCAAAGAAGCATGGTCAGCCGTGATGTCTCGGCACGAAATGCTTCGAACTGGCTTCATTCAGTTACATGATCAAGAGTATCCATTTGCTATGATTACCTATCAGCCAGGCATCGACCTTCCCTGGAATGAAGATACCGTATCTTCCGCAAAGAAGGAAGGACAGCGAATCCTCGAGAATTTTCATCAGCCTACTTGGGCCGTTGATGTTGAATCTAGTGATACCATCACCACGGTGCATTTCTCGGCCTTGCATGCAATCTACGACGCGCAATCTTTGACAACGATATTTTCTGATGTAATGGCATTATATGAAGGGAAGGTTCTCTCAGAATGTCCATCAATCGCCGCAACCCTTGGCCCCATTCTGGTTGAAAGCCATAAGCAAAATGAAGCATCACGAGATTTCTGGCAAAGTCTCGCGTCTGAAGCTCATCCAACTAAATTCCCCGACTTGCATCCCATCCGAACCGAAAGAAAAGAGTTAATTGAAAGTTCTATGCACTGCTCAGCTACTCTTAAGGGACTGGAAACCTCTTGTCAGGAGATGGGTGTCACATTACAAGCAGTTGGTCAAGCTGCATGGGCAAGATTACTCTCCGCTTATACCGGAGAAGAAAATGTGACTTTCGGAACTGTGCTTTCTGGTCGTAATTTATGCGCTGCTGCTGAACAAGCTGTTTTCCCGTGCCTTGCTTCGGTACCTTCGCCTCACAACATCACAGGGACGAATCGCGAGCTCTTGGAGCGCACTGTGAAGAGAAATGCCAGTCTAGTCAAAAATCAGTTCACACCCTTGGTTCAAATCCAACGTTGGCTTGGAAGTGATGAGCCTCTTTTTGATACATTGTTTGTCTATCAGAAATTCGTCTCGGGTCCGACAGATGCGAAGTCTTGGGAGGTTGTTGATGAGGATACGAGGATTGACGTGCGTTTCATCTATGCAGAGAAAAATCTACCTATTTTAACGCTGACTTATACTAACTTCTCATAGTATCCCCTCTCAATCGAGCTGGTTCCGGACCAAACTAAACTCGAAATCAGAATCACCTACCGAAGTGACATTATTCCACAAGAACAAGCCAACATCCTTCTCCACCAATACGATCGACTTCTGCAGCAGACTGTCTTTGCAGCAGACTCCAACGCAGATAATCACCTGTACATAGGCAACGAGTTTCTTTCCGTCACCCCTGCTAAAGAGAAATCACTTCCAACCTCAGTATCGCTTCTTCATCAATTTGTCGAGCAAAACGCCGAGAGGGTTCCAGAAAAGCCCGCGCTCGAATTCGCGTCTGGAACGAGTATCGACAATCTCCAGATCAAGGTTTGGTCTTACCGCGAGTTCAACGAGGACGGTAATCGTGTCGCACATTTCCTGCAAGGGAAGGGTGTTTTGCCAGGTGGCATGGTTGCCATTTGTTTCGACAAATGCCCCGAAGCATCCATTGCAATTCTGGGCATTCTGAAAGCAGGATGTGCATATGTAGCTATCGATCCCACGGCTCCTATTTCCCGAAAGCAATTTATACTAGGAGATTCGGAGTCTAAACTCCTTCTTTGCAATTCAGCTCGGGAGGCTGACCTTGCAGAGCTTTCAGGAATTGATGTCCAGGTGCTTGATCAACCCGGCTTCCTGAAAGACTATTCCCCGGAACAACCTTCTCTATCACGGGATATCCGTCCTGATGATACATCATACTGCCTATACACATCTGGTACCACCGGAACACCGAAAGGCTGTGAACTTACTCACGATAATGCCGTACAAGCCATGCTTGCATTCCAAAGACTTTTCTCCCCGCACTGGGATGAAGATTCGCGCTGGTTGCAATTTGCATCATTCCACTTTGACGTCAGTGTTCTTGAGCAATACTGGAGTTGGAGCGTTGGAATATGTGTTACTTCATGCCCTCGTGATCTTTTATTCGAAGATCTACCCGGCATGATTCAAAAACTACAGATCACACACATTGACCTGACCCCCAGTCTGGCCCGCTTAGTACACCCGGACGAGGTTCCTTCCTTGACTCGGGGTGTCTTCATCACGGGCGGAGAAGCGCTAAAGCAAGAGATTCTTGATGCTTGGGGCAAACACGGTGTCATCTACAATGGATATGGTCCTACAGAGGTGACTATTGGATGTACGATGCTCCCTAGAATGCGCGCCAATGACAAACCTTCCAATATTGGACCTCAATTCGACAATGTTGGATCATACGTCTTCCGACCTGGCACTTCAACGCCAGTTCTTCGTGGCGGAATTGGTGAGCTGTGTGTATCCGGTCCTCTTGTTGGGAAAGGATACCTGAATCGCGCAGAGCTCACAATCGAGCGATTCCAAACAGTGCCAGAGTGGAACGACCGTATCTACCGAACTGGTGACCTAGTCAGGATTCTGCATGATGGAAGTTTTCAATTCCTGGGTCGAATCGACGATCAAGTTAAGCTCCGTGGACAACGACTAGAAATCGGAGAAATCAATGAAGTTATCAAGCAGTCGACATCTACGTTGAACGAAGTGGCCACCTTGGTGATCAAGCATCCCAATCAATCAAAAGATCAGCTCGTCTCCTTTGTCACTAAGGTTGGTACGGACAAGAAGTCAAAGAATGTCGAGGTTCTTTCTTCCGGTGAAGATCGCGACTTTCTGTCAATAATCAAGACCGCTTGTCACACGCATCTTCCGGGATACATGGTGCCAACTCATATCATCCCGATGTCCCGATTCCCGCTTTCACCAAATAACAAAGCCGACATGAAAGTTTTGAAGGGTATTTATCAGGAACTCTCCTTGGAGGATATTCAGAGTCTGAACGCGATGATTGTTGATCGGACTACGAAGACTTCGCAGGAGGAGAAGATAATTTCTATCTTGGCAAAGTTCATTGGCTCCCCTGAGTCAAGTATCTCATCATGGTCTAGTATCTACGAGCTGGGTCTCGATTCTATTTCTGTACTTTCGTTCGCTAGAAGCCTGAGAGAAGCAGGTTTCCCTCGAGCTCAGCCCTCCCTGATTATGAAGCGTAAGTTGAGACCCTACCGTGCCGATATATCTATCTAACCATCCGTCATAGATCCAACCATCTCTGGATTGTCCAAGACTCTGCAAGAATGCAACGCTCCTATTGCATCATTGGATAATTTACATAGACATACAAAGCAGACCATGGAAGCTTTCTCCCACAAAAATTCTCACTACGTCATTGAAAGCATTGGGGTGTCCGATAGTGATGTCGAGGAAATCGTCCCTTGCACCCCACTCCAGGAAGGGATTATTTATCACTTCCTGTCGAGTCCCACACCACTTTACTGCTCCTCATTTACTTTCGAACTGAAAGACTCCGTGGATCTCTCAAAACTCCAAAATGCTTGGAGTCAAGCGCAAAGTCGGGTCCAAGTGCTACGAACAAGATTTTCACCTTCACCTGACGGGTATGCTCAGATCGTGCTGAAGAACGATGCACTCGCTTGGTTCCACAGGGAAATAGCATCTGATCAAGAGTTTGAAGCAACTCGACAAAATGGACTGCGACGATGGATTTCTGGACTTGATGGTCTTATGACACAGTTGTGGGAGGTTGGTGTGATTACTTCACCGGATACCCGAGTCCTGTGTCTCAATATATTCCACGCTCTCTATGATGGGAACAGTCTCAGGCTACTACTTGAACTCGTCTCGAGAATCTATCAAGACGAGGAGAAGATTAACGAGTCCCCTGCCCCCAACTTCTTGGACGTCCTCCACCTTGGTCCGCTATGCAAAGATCCTTCTGAAGAAGGCTTCTGGAAAGAACATCTTGCAAACTGTCAGAACAAAGCTTTGCCCCGATCCGATGCAACGAATACGGAATCAGTTGTCCAGAAAATTCAAATCGAGGGTACCGAGTCTCTGGATCATCTCAGAAAATCACTCAATGTTACTGAGCAAGCGATTCTCCACGCCTGCTGGCTATTGACCCTCTATGATCATTACTCATTTGTACCATGCTTAGGCATCATCGCTTCTGGTCGCACGATTGACGTTCCCGGAGTTACCGATGTAATCGGTCCTCTGTTCAACACCATCCCAAGTAATATACAGCTTCGTGGTCTGAAATCCTGGTCAGAGATCGCCCAGCGATGCCATGACTATCACGCCTCCACCATCCCCTTCCAGTACACTGCCTTACGGGATATAGTGCGATGGCTTGGCAAGAATCCCGATGAACGACTTTTCGAATCCCTTTTCGTGTTCCAAAGAGATAGAGCCGACGACGAGTCTTCAACCAGTAAGCTCTGGACCCCTTTGGATGGCGAAGCGCAGCACGAGTATCCGTTGGCATTTGAAATCGCGCGCAACGGCAATGAGTCTCTCACCGCTACGCTTGCAGCCAAGGGTAATATATTGTCTCTGGAGACAGCGCAGAAAATGCTCTTCCTCTTCCAACATATCCTTTCCGAATTTGCTCAAAACCCCGATAAGGAACTACCCTACATCAATGGCGTTGTGGAGGAATCCCCAATGACGAATGGGCATAGCGCTGAGCCTGAACAATCCTTGAATGAAGCGGAGGATAGCAAAGATTCTTCATTCAACTGGGGACCACAAGCGTCCACAATTCGCGATGTCATTGCAAGCCTTGCCGGTGTCGAAGTGGATTCCATCAAACCAGGGACATCGATATTTGAGGTGGGACTTGACAGCATTGATGCAATCAAATTGTCTTCACGATTGAGCAAATTTGGTATCAAACTTCCCGTCAGCTCCATCATGCGCCATCGCAATGTCAAAGCTATGTCGGCGCAGCTCGCTGTGGAAGACACCTCTGAGACAAACGGAACATATCCCAAACTGACTCATATGACAAACAAATTGACACAGTTCTTGGAGAAGGAGAATTTTGTTTCTCGAGATGTCTGCCAAATTCTTCCCGCTACGCCAATCCAGGAGGCCATGATAGCAGAGATGAACGCTTCAGAATTCCAACATTACTACAATCACGATATTCTGCAACTGGAACCAAATGTGGACATCGAAAGGCTCCGAGAAGCCTTCAAAGTAGTGATAAAGGCGCATCCCATTCTCCGGACTTCTTTCGTTGAAGTTTGGGATCCAAAGATACCCACTTCCTACGCTCAGATTATTCACGATTACTCGTTTGACTTTAGAGTTGTGGACTTGAATGGCAAGCCCATCACCTCGATCATCGATTCTCAACGCCTGCGAGCAATCAGCCAATTCCCCAATGCCCCGCTCTTAAGCCTTACGGCAGCCTCAGACGGGGATCGCGCTTATCTCGTTCTTTCAATTGCGCATGCTCTCTACGACGGATGGTCAATCAACCTACTCCACGAAGATGTGGCCCGTTCCTACAGAGGCGAGGATTGCACACGCCCTCATGCTGATGCTATCCTCGAACAGATTCTTGAATCTTCAGGCGAGAAGTCTCTCAAGTTTTGGCGAGCCACACTGTCAAATTGCACGCCAGTAGCTTTCCCCTCAGGAAAGGCATCTGTGAAGGATTCAAATGAGGTTCATCGCGCAGAGAAGTCGTTGTCGGTGTCTTCTGAGAAGGCAGAAGTATTTTGCAAGCGTCATGGTATCACGATGCAAGCACTTCTAGTGAGTTGCTGGTCTCTCGTGCTAGCCACCTCTGTCAAAAAGTTGGATGTTATTTTCGGCCTGGTTCTCTCTGGTCGTAATGTGGCTGGTTCGGAAAATGTCATGTTCCCCACGATGAACACAGTAGCGATGCGTGTCATTTTGCATGGCACTCGTTTGGAATTGGTGAAGTATGTCCAGGAAGCGTTGCTAGAGATGTCAGAGCATCAGCATTTCCCGCTTCGGCGAGCTAGACCAGATGCGCGATCGCAGAATCTTTTTGATACTCTGTTCATCTATCAGAAAAGACCTTCTGGTAACAAAGATGCTGGACAGGTCTTGTACCAGTCTACAGGGGGTGCATCTGATGTCGAATATCCGGTTTGCGTGGAAGTTGAAGGCGTTGAAAAGGAGTTGGTAGGCCGAGTGGCCTGCCGTGGAAGCATCATGGGCGAAGAAGATACCCTGGTGTTATTGGAGCAGATGGGCCATGTGCTGTCCTCAATTATTGACGAGGAGTCCAAGCAAACCGTCGAGTTTTCTGGCCATGAAATGACTATTTGTGGACACTCTGTTGTTCAAGAGATTTCCAAGACGGTTCTCGAGAATGGGGTGTCTTCTCAGATGAATGGCCACACAGAGTGGTTGGCTATCGAGTCTACAATTCGCAATGTCCTATCTACCGTATCAGGAGTACCCGAAGATGCGATTCACAAGACAGACAATCTCTTCCAGCTCGGATTGGATAGCATCAGTGCAATCAAGGTAGCTGCTCTGTTGAAAAAGCAGTCCGTCAAGCTCACTGTTAGTGACATGCTTCGAGAGGGCACTATTGAGAAGATGGCCAAGGCCGCGAATAACGGCCATGCGGAACTCACCCCAAATCAGACCACAAAAGTTTTGGACGAGTCATTGGATGACATTGACATTGCTTCTCTGGCCAAGGCCTATGGCATCGAACCCGCACAATTCCAGAAGGTGATGCCTGCAACTGCAGGACAGTCTTACTTCCTAGCAATGCATAGCCTCAACCGCGAAGTATTCTACCCTGCATTCTACTACTTGACCACATCGAGTTTGAAGTGCGAGACCCTTGAGAACGCGTGGACTCGTCTCATAGAGCAAGCCCCCATTCTTCGCACGGCTTTCATTCCGACCAATGACCAAACGCATGTGCCATATGTCCAACTTGTTCTTGGATCTTCACTGAACCCTGTCATCTGGCACGAAGAATGCAATGAGCTACGCCCATCAACATCGACCGAGCGAGGCTTTGGTTCTGTTCCCGTTGCGTTGCATGCGTGCCACACATCACGGGGTACAGCACTCATGCTGCACATCCACCATGCCCTCTATGACGCCGTTAGCCTCCCCGGCATAATGGAAAAACTCTCAAGGCTCTGTAATCCACACGAGACCGAAATAAAATCTGATTCGGGAGATCTCTCATCCCTCGTGGCGCTGCAACATCTTCATTCGCCAATCGAAGCCCGGCGGCAGTTCTGGCAGCGGTACCTGGGCCAAATCTCAACCCAAGACAATGAAACTCGCCGATTGGGTGGTTTTGGAACGATCCAACAGTTCTATCGGCCCGGTCTGGTTTCAAATATGTCTGATGTCGAGCTAGCCGCCAAACACCAAAGCCTTAGTGTCCAATCAATCTTTTTGGCTGTCTACTCTCGAGTGCATGCCCGGGTATTTGCTACAAAGAGTACAGAGAATGAGACTGGGTCACTCATAGTAGGATTGTATCTTGCGAATCGATCATACGATATGGAGGGACTATCTGAACTCATGGCCCCGACCCTGAACATTGTACCATTGCGCCTCGACATACCATCCAACGACGAACCAGACTCAATTTTCACAGCGGCTCGGAAAATTCAAGACGATATCAATGCGATAAGTCGAATTGAAAATGCTAGTGTTTCGCTCACTGAGATTGCCGAATGGACTGGGGTACGCATCAACGTCTGCATCAACTTCTTGCGACTGCCAGAACTCCAGCAGGACGCAAGCCACGGGGTCGATAGGATCCATTTCGAATCTGTGCAGCGCGAAGATCTATTCGACGACCAATCCACATTGCAGATTCAGACCCAGACTCAAACAAACGGCAGTACTGCAGATGCGCCAAATCTCGCCCAGACCCATACCAATCACACAGTTCCTCCATCTGCTACGGCGGGTATTCAAGAGATTTTTATGGTAAGTGATCTATCTGGAACATGAACATCCACATCCACATCTACAGCGGACAGACGGGAACTAATGCAGTTGTGTCTTACAGCCTACGATTGACGTGGAAGCAGCTGTACGTGATGGCAGCTTGGACTTTGGAGTTTTCGCCCCAAATGCCCGATTAGGGCATGACGATGCCGAAAGTGTGATTGAGGGGATGCGTCGGGATATGATCTCATTGACAGGATTCCCTCAACTTTCCTAGACACAGCATACTTCTCACGTAGAAGGAGAACAGGGAGAATACTTTCCACCATCTTCTCCTCTCCCCCCTCTCCCTCTCTTCAGGGGAACCCTTTGCTAGTTGACTCCCTTGAATGATTTTTTTTTTCTTGTTTTATTTTTGGGATACTATGGCCATAATTCTTGTGGCTTCTCTCCTGTCCTGTGCATATATTGCTTTTTTTGGGGGAGTACTTTTGGCGTTTTGGATGTGTTCGATAAACCACATAGAACAAGAGGGGCATGGTGTGACCCACGACGGGCAGATCCCGAGGGATTCCGTTGACAGTCCCCACCGAATAGATGCATACACAATACATAGTACAATGGGAAGGAAGAGAACCCATAGATAGAGATAGTGGTAAAGAGTAAATAAGTATATTTTTCTATCGTATATTCTGAATTATGACTGATACTTGGTATACAGTACTATGGAGTGAATAGTAAAAGTCACTAGTATAGAATTAGTAGAACGTGATCCATCAGATGAGAGCAGTCACGGTGGAGGCCGAGAAGCAAGGCACTTCGCGTGGTCTTAGCGTTGTGAAGATGATACACACAAGTTAGTTCTGGTCTCAGTCTGATCTGTTGAGAACTAAACATTTTCTTTTTTCTTTTCATTTTTGCTTACACTTCTAATTATTGCAGATTATTCGATTATTTTGACTATTTTGTTTCTTCCCCATTGTCTTGTCTTTCGCGCAGGTGTTTAGGCAGGGAGTTCCCCAGACTAATTCGGTTGCCGCACCATCCCCGGTTGGAACGTCAACGCAGTCAAGCGGGTTGGGATGGAAGGAGTGGTTAAATATCGGATGTTTCATCTAGAATTCTCTATCTTATATTATTCTTAAGGATATACTATGATATACTGTTCGCTGCTCTAAGTGTATGCCTCTGCTGATAGTAAGTATATGATGACATAATCTATTTGTTTATGTCACGACGCGCTCCCCCGCCGCTAAACCCGATTGGGCATCGAGGATCAACAACGCGACAAGCGCGTTGATTGAACACTCACTTTTGCCTCGACAACTTTCCACCTTCTCGCATTCCACTCATCGATCACCTTCTCTACTATCTCTCTATCGCCCCATCTTAATACTACTCACGCTGTCAACGGTTCGATTGCGAAAGTGACTCACATTCTTCAACTTCAACTACAGTACACACCCCTCTTTTCGATTTTATCGCATCTCGCGTGGAACCATCTCCGACACTCTTTCTAGGGAGGGGGATCTACCCCTTACGCTTCCGTTCTTCCTTGAAACACTGAGGAAGAATAATCCACGCCCTCCCCCCGTGTTATCACTCGAGGACTGTCCACCGGAAACCGCATGTCCGCGTGTCCGGCCTGAAACATTCCCGCGCGTCGCCATTCGATCAAGCCCGCGCGGTGTTTCCCCAGCCTCACAGCGCGCATTGTGTCAACACACCCTCCCAAACTCACCTCTCTTTTTCTCTTTCTTTTCCACACATTCACGCTTTCGGTCTATACTATCCCGTCCAATCCAGCTTCGACGGGATTCCCGCTCAATATCCTCCTTAATTTTCGACTCGCGATGACTAGGTGAATGGCAGCTACCTCACTTCGCCACTCTACGGCTGCGCCTTCCCAGCATTCCAGTCCTTCCCTACGCTCGGCCTGTCCTTTTTGAACTCGCCGCCCTCTCCCCCGCCCCTCGTAAAGGAGCGGATACGCGTGATTTGCTCCTTCCCCCCTCTGGTTCCTCTCTTTTTTTTGAAAGAGTAGGCCACCCTGGAAGGGTTGGAAAAACCTTCGCGAAAGAGGAGAATTCGTATTTCTCTACTGTTCAAACTTTGTGTGTAAGACTATCAACACATAACAAAACCACCGACTGATTGTCAACATCCCCCGTTGACGCGATCCTATTCGTGATTGGACCAATCTCTCATTCTCTGAGTTTGTGGCACGACACATCGAGCATTCCCCAGCATCGCCATCATGGTTGCGACTTTCTCGCCGCACAGGGACTCTGGTGGAACCCTTCATCTTCCATCACACTCGGGCATCCATCACGTTGATGCCAGTTCCGCCATCCGCCAGTTACGGCGCTCTTTGTCGCGCTCACCCTCCAAGAGCTCCAACTTTTTCCTCAACACACGTAATACTTCGCCTTCAAAATCCGCCTACGTCTCTTCTCCTTTGTCTCCATCCCGTCGCTCATCCCAGAGCAACTTTGTGCTCTTTCCTTCTTCTGGTCAGCCTTCACCTCTCGCAGTTCCTTATCCTCCTAGTGCCAAAATTACCCGGCCGGCAATGCGACGACGAACGTCACCACGCAGTCCGGCCAAACGTGCTCTTGCTGTGTCAACGGACACGGGCAACGTAACACCATCCCAGCCAGTCTCCTTACCACCAGGTGAAGAAAATGCTTTGACTCTCGAAGATTTGGCTGATCCCCTCGACGGTTCGACCTGTACAACAACCACTACGCCACTTGCGCCTCAGAACGAGACCCCATTTGCTCCTCGCTCTACATTATCGCGCATCGAAAAGCGACGAAGTGGAACCTTTGGGTCATTTGCGACGGTCAGTCCCCTGAAGCGAAGTGACGGTATCATGAATTTGGATCAAGCTTCTCGAGGGAGTCCCTCAGCGAAGCGGCGCAGTATGCACGCGCCCAACTTCACTGATTTCAATATCTTCGACAACAACTCCGAAACTGCGCCTACAAGCCCAACAGAAGGCGAAATCCCATCTTTCCCGACTCCCGTTCAACCATACAGTCCATTCGCAACAATCCCCAAGCGCTCATCTTCTCTCCGACGTTCGACTCTGCAGCAAAGACAGGGCGAGCGACCTCTTTTTGGAAAACCTCGAGCAGCCGGCGATGATGATGGGCCCCCAGGGACGCCATTGGCCGTGCGGCCAAGAATGTCCTTTGAGAGCGGACTGTTCGAGAAAGGACAGGACAACAACTTATTCTCTCCACGGCCTCCAGCTAGCCCTCTCTTCTCCCCAAAGCCAAACAACGTCAATGCTTCTACGAATAACGCAGCTCAGACTTCTCGGCCCGCGGCGCATCCTCTGTCGAGAACTATCACCCAATCTTCTTCGGGTTCCAGTTTGGATGATTCGCCGACTCATGAGCCGACACACAAGACCGGGCCTGCTCGTCCCATTTTTAACTTCTCAAAGTCACTTCCGGCAGGCACCACTCGACCTGCCCCAGTGCGACGTCTAACTCGCGAAGACTCGGGAGAGTTTGCAACACCAGACAACTACAAACTGGTCAAACCACTCCCAGCTGCCTTTATGTCAACTGGGCTGATCTCGAAGAAGAACCGCAATGCTGAGGATCCCAACGGAGCTGGGTTCAGCAAAAACATGCCTGATACTCCGTGCAAGCGACCTGTTAATTTGTTCACGGCGGGGCCTAACCCACCCCCGGAGCGTCTATTTGACAAGTCTCAATCTAGACTGAGAGAGTCAGAGGTTGCACCCGCATCCCCATTAAATGCCACTCCGTTTGCTGCGCGACCAAAGTCTGGCCCATTCGCAAAAGGAATGGGCATCTTTGGTAACTCCTTCAATCGCCCCGAGGCATCGCGTCGGGGTAGCTTCGTCAGTGTGGATGGAGATGAAATGCAGGCCGAATCTCCATCGAGAAATGACAGCCAACCGCTCACTGATTCTGACCTCCCTCCTACTCCAACCAAACAAACCTTCATGCCGTCTGTTACCTACCCTCCTGCAACCTCTCAAATCGCCTCTCTCGAGCGTCTGTCAGAATCCAACTCGAGTGCTCATTCAACCCCTCTTCGTGAACGATTTTGGCAGGCCTCTCCTCGAACCCCTCGCGACCAATACTTCCCTCCCGACCCTAGTGGACTGTCTATCTCTGTCCCTAATGACCAAGGTCATCAGCCTGACTTCGGCAGCTCAACCAACTCTAACAACCTCCCGGCGACTCCCACCGGCCCTCGTGATTCCTTACTCTCGAGCAAGCGCCCTAGTCTTTCCCTGAGTGGATATCACGCCCCCGATGTGGATCCCAGTCTCACTGCGCGCTTCGAGAAGGTTGAGCTTGTTGGAACTGGCGAATTCTCACAGGTTTTCCGTGTTGGCCAGCCGCACGAAGACTCTGTTCCTTCAGTCTTCTCGCTTCCCTCCAGTGGCCCTAAGTCTCCCATTGATATCCCCCATCAAGTGTGGGCTGTAAAAAAGAGCAAGCAGCCCTACTCGGGTCTCAAGGATCGCGAGCGCCGTATTCGTGAGGTCGAAGTCCTGAAGACCCTGACCAACTCTGATCACATCATCCACTTCTTTAACAGTTGGGAAGACTTTGGCCACCTTTACATTCAAACCGAATACTGCGAGGAGGGCAGCTTGGACGTGTTTTTGGCCCAGGCTGGTCTCAAGGCTCGCTTGGATGACTTCCGCATTTGGAAGATTTTGCTGGAGCTCTCCCTTGGATTGAAGCATATACATGACCAAGGTTTCATACATCTTGATCTCAAACCTGCCAATATTCTGGTTACCTTCGAAGGAGTCCTCAAGATTGGAGACTTTGGTATGGCCGTTCACTGGCCAGCTGAGGATGGTATTGATGGCGAAGGTGACCGGGAATACATTGGACCTGAAATCTTAATGGGCCGTTTTGACAAGCCGGCCGATATATTCTCATTGGGTTTGATTGTGTTTGAAATTGCTGGTAATGTTGAACTGCCAGATAATGGATTGTCCTGGCAGAAGCTTCGAAATGGTGATATGAGCGATGTCCCCAGCCTTACTTGGAGCTCGGAGACAAGTATCTTCCGTGATGCGTCTGGAAACCCGGTACCTGAAGAGTCATCATTCGAAGACCTCTGTGCTTCTGACCTCGGTGATGATGATTTCGGTGACGACTTCCTCACTAGCCGCCAGCTGAGTGCGCCCAAGCCATCGCGTCTCGCACGCAGCGGCGAACTCGTTGATCCGCCAGACTTCATGATTAATGCTCACCACGCTCAGGCGCTTGATAAGATCGTCGGTTGGATGATCTCTCCTGAGCCTCAGGATCGACCCACGGCAGATCAAATTCTCGAGACTTACGGTGTTCAATTTGTGAATCAGCGTCGTCGTGCAGGCGCCACCGTCTTTGAAGGCAACTTTGGACCTGCGGACGAGATTCTAGCTGAGGATGCCGAAATGATCGATGTATAATCTATTTTCTCTCCCCTTTTCTTTTCGATTGTTGTGCATATGGAGGATGTTCTGTGCTTCTCCCCTTTCTTTTGTCTTTGGAGTTGAAATGACTCGGCGCTCGTCCATTTCTTCCTCCATCTCATGTCACGTTCCGATTACGATTTCCCTCTCCTTATTCATTTTCAGGCTTCTCGGGTCGAAGCTGAGTCTGCCTCTTATCTTTCATTCCCAATTATACATATTCGTCTGGATCTATAATTCGGTTGTGATTGTCAGTTGTTGGCGAATCCGTTCGCCCATATTTTTCTCGTCATGACCCTATGGAGTTTACTGAAGGGTGAATACCCTGGAGTTTCAGCGTGGCGTTTCCTTCGTTCTGCGGCGTTGTCTGCTTTCTTTTTCCTTTGTTCCATTTACTTAGCATGATTATATGCTATGAAATGTATCAACATGGCTCTGCGACTGGAGTTATTGTCACTCAGGCTCCGTTTTCGTTTCAATAGGCTTGACCTGCTGAATCTCTGGAAAGGAGTCCTTCCCTTTTCTTATCTGGCAGGAAGTTGCCAGCTTTTGATGTGTTATTTCACCTTTTCTTTTGTTCTTTGATTGACGATAATGATTCCCACCATCCTGTGTTGTGCTAGCGAGATCTGCTTAAGTCTTGTTTTCTAAAGTAACCAGTTTGGTTCTATGTTTATGAATACCTGAAATCCAGGAGTCTTGATGACACTTTGTGTAGTAATTGCTCTAGGAATTGCTCCAGTAATTATTCGTATTAAAATATTAAATGATAAATAGTATAAACTACCAATAGCAGTGCAAAGTGGAGATTGCCACCGGGCTTGGCGTGACCTCCGAGCTCCAACTTCGACTTCCAACTTCAACTTTGCTCTTCCGCTTCTTTTTTTTATCCCCAAAGTCACCGGCGCCAGCACCACTGCTTTCCTACCTGTACCTCTAACTTAACAATGCGCATCTCTATCTAATCATCGATCAACGATTGTCGCCTGCGCCGACTCAATCCTCAAGAGCTGCATCGACAACGCCGACCCTCTTCGACCTCCACCTTCACCTTCACCCGCCCTCAAAATGGATAACAAAACATTCGTCTCCGACTCGCTCATCCGCCTGACGGGCGCATCAGACCCGATCGCCGTGGATTTTGTCCTTGCCGAAGCTGGATCCGCGAAGTCAGCCTCGTCACTTCAAGACAAACTAGTCTCTTTCCTCGATGGCAGCCCCGATGAAATCGGCGCGTTCTGTGGTCAGCTATACTCCCGGGTAGGCAAAGGCAGTAGTAAGCCAGCCACGACTGCAGCGCGACCTACAGCCCCCGCAGAATCCTCCAAGAAGAAATATCGATTGGTCGATATGGGCGAGGACGCGGCAGATTCCGCAGGCTTGGGACCCGTGAATGTGGAAGCTGAGCGAGAACGACGAAGACGCCGAGATAAAGAGAGAGATAGTGATCGAGAACGAAGCAGACGGGATAAAGATGATACCCGCAAGCGAGACCGCAGTCGCGATGCAGAGAGTCGTGATCGACCGCGTTCGAAAAAATTGCGAAGAAAGGATTCGCAAGACTTTGATGATCGTTGGGGCGATGAGGAATTTGTCGAAGATGAGGCTTTCGAAGATGATGAGCATGCTGGTGATTTTGGAGAATCACACTCGAAACGAACCAGATTGGAAGACGGCTCTGTATCTCCAAGTTCTGCCACCGCGGCCGAAGATATTGATCCTCAAACACAAGAAGAGATCAATCGCCAGAAAGACCTCCGCGAACGAGATGAATTCGCCAAGCGATTGGCGAAGAAGGACGACAACAAATCTAAGAAGATTGTCGAGGACAGAACGCGAGACAGTGAAGCCGCGCGACGTCGTGCATTGGCTGATGATGCCGATGCGCGCGCTTCGATGATGCCCGATTTACGACTGCGATCACGACAAGAATACCTGAAGAAGCGAGAGACGGAACGCTTGGCATTGCTACGAAGACAAGTTGCAGAGGAAACGGCCGAACTTCGAGAGAACCCGAATTTGACTCGAAGGGAGAAAGAAGAATTTGCACGGAATCGCGAGGTTCTGAGTATCGCCGAGGAGCGTCTACGCATTGACGACCATCGCGATGGATACATGATGCCCGATGATTATATCACGGAGAAAGGGAAGATTGATCGCAAGAAGAAAGAGGACGCCCTGTATAAGCGTTATGTTGATCGGGACGAGGCAGGCCAGGAGCGTTTTGTCACGGAACATGAGGAATGGGAACAAGAGCAAGCCGCGAAAGCCAAGGCTCAAATCAAAAAAGCAGAGTTTGTCGATGAAGGGGATTACGAATACGTGTTTGATGATACCCAGCAGATCAATTTCATTATGGATGCGAAGATGGAGGGGACGCAGAAGCCAATGACTGCCGAACAACTTCGTTTCAAGGAACAGATTGATGCAGAGGAGAAGAAGGCTGCTACAATGGAGGAGACTCGGAAGAGTCTGCCAATCTATCAATTCCGCGACGAGATCATCCAAGCAGTTCATGACCACCAAGTCCTGATCATTGTAGGTGAGACCGGGTCTGGCAAAACGACCCAAATCCCTCAGTATCTGCATGAAGCTGGATACACCAAAGACGGGCTGAAGGTTGGTTGTACTCAGCCAAGACGAGTTGCTGCCATGAGTGTTGCAGCTCGAGTGGCCGAAGAGATGGGCACGAAGATCGGAAATGAAGTCGGTTACGCCATTCGTTTTGAAGATAATACCAGCGATAAGACAATCTTGAAGTACATGACTGATGGTATGCTTTTGCGAGAACTGCTCACAGAGCCGGATCTTGGCCAGTACTCCGCTCTCATGATTGATGAGGCTCACGAACGAACGGTTCCTACCGATATTGCGTGTGGTCTACTGAAAGATATTGCCAAAGCACGACCGGATCTGAAGTTGCTCATTTCCTCCGCAACCATGGATGCTGAGAAGTTTCAGAAATATTTTGATGACGCGCCTATCTTCAACATTCCTGGTCGAAGATACCCGGTCGATGTGCACTATACATCGCAGCCCGAAGCGAACTATTTGGCCGCTGCTATCACAACTGTCTTTCAGATCCACGTCACACAGGGGCCGGGCGATATTCTTGTATTCTTAACTGGTCAAGAAGAGATTGAAGCTGCCGATCAAAGTTTACAAGAAACGGCTCGAAAATTGGGCAGTAAAATACCGGAAATGATCATATGTCCGATTTATGCCAATTTGCCATCAGAGCTACAAACCAAGATTTTCGAGCCCACGCCGCCGAAAGCTCGGAAGGTCGTTCTTGCAACTAATATTGCTGAGACAAGTTTGACGATTGATGGCATTGTGTATGTGATTGATCCTGGATTCGTCAAGGAGAATGTGTTCAACCCGCGAACCGGCATGGAGAGTCTAGTCGTAACGCCGTGTTCGCGTGCCTCGGCCAACCAGCGAGCCGGACGTGCCGGACGAGTTGGACCAGGCAAATGTTTCCGACTGTATACGAAATGGGCATACTACAATGAATTGGAAGAAAACACCACGCCCGAGATTCAACGCACAAATTTGAACGGAGTTATTTTGATGCTGAAGTCCCTGGGTATCGACCAGTTACTTGACTTCGATTTCATGGATCCACCTCCAGCAGAAACTATCATCCGGGCCTTGGAACAACTATACGCTCTCGGCGCTCTAAACGACCGAGGCGAACTAACCAAGGTTGGTCGACAGATGGCCGAATTCCCCACGGATCCAATGCTAGCCAAGGCAATCCTCGCCGCGGGACAATATGGATGCGTTGAGGAAGTCCTCTCAATCGTCTCCATGCTCGGCGAAGGAAGTGCACTATTTTTCCGACCCAAGGACAAGAAAATCCACGCAGACAGTGCTCGCAATCGCTTCACCGTGAAAGACGGCGGCGACCATCTCACTCTACTAAACGTTTGGAATCAATGGGTCGACTCAGACTTTAGTTTTGTCTGGGCAAAGGAGAACTTCCTCCAACAACGAAGTCTGACCCGAGCGCGTGATGTACGCGATCAATTAGCCAAATTATGCGATCGTGTCGAGATCAGCGTGAGTACCTGCGGTGCGAACAATCTCATTCCGATCCAAAAGGCCATTACCGCAGGCTTTTTCCCCAATGCAGCGCGTCTCCAACGTGGTGGTGATAGTTATCGGACTATCAAGAATGGACAGTCGGTGTATCTACATCCGTCGAGTACACTTTTCGAAGTGAACCCGCGATGGGTGATTTACTTTGAACTAGTCTTGACTAGTAAGGAGTATATGCGCAGCAATATGCCATTGCAAGCTGAGTGGTTGGTGGAAGTTGCTCCTCATTATTATAAGAAGAAGGATTTGGAGTCTTTGGGATTGGATCGGAAGATGCCTAAGGGGAAGCAGTAGTATGTAGTATATTGAAAACTATCTATAAGCTATAAGCCAATCTATCTATATCATAATCATAATAATCATAATGTATACTCGGTAAATAAATTAAATGCCCGCCATCACATTCATACATCTCCATCATAAATCCATCCAATCAACATCGCCGCAATTGCAATCCTCCCAACCGCGGCAATTCATCAACCTCGGCCCCGCCTCCACACTCCGCTTTAAACGTCACCTTCAACTCCGACTCTAACTCCCTTCACTCCTTTCTCCTCAACCTGCACTACACTACACACACAGACACACACAAACAATACAATACACTATGTCTCAAACATTCACCCCCGCAGACGTTGCCTCCCACAACACCGCCGACAAGGGCCTATACATCATCGTCGACACAAACGTCTACGACGTAACGAACTTCGTCGACGAACATCCCGGCGGCGCAAAGATCCTGAAGCGTGTAGCTGGAAAGGATGCATCCAAGCAATTCTGGAAGGTATTCACCTCATCCTCCTCTCTGCTACCTTTGCATCTGCTGGATCCAGGCTAACAACAACAGTACCACAATGAATCCGTATTGAAGAAGTACTCTCCAAAACTGAAGATCGGCGAAGTCAAGGATGCCGCGAAGCTTTAATACACCTTCGTCTGTCACAATTACAAATACTCGAATAAGATATCCGTCTCGATGCAGTTCTGTTCTGTCCAGTTTGATACTTGATACTTGAGTCTTATCGGAGATTGCCGAAGCAAAAGCCGTCAATAGCCGACATCATCCAACTCAGCCAATTCAGTCCAACTACATTGGGAATTGTTTAATATTGCATTTCATGAGAATTTACTATTAGATATACATCCTTGTACGAAGTAAATACTTTCTTGAAGTCTGATTCTGATATATCAAATTTCTGCTATTCGCGGTATACTGGAGTAGAGTCTAGTGAGAATTCAATATACATTATCTGTATGATGTATAACGCCATCGAAATATGATATGGTATCCTCGCACAATGGTATCAACGAGCTCAAAAGGATGAATAATAAATATGATGTGATGTGATGTGATGTCCAGGAAAGAGAGAGAGAGAGAGGAGGGTGGGTAGAGTAGTAAGAATGTGAATGTGAATGAGAATGAAAGAGGGAATTAGTAACCAAGGAAACAAAGAGAATGGGAAATATAGGTGTGAAAGTGAGAAGTATAAGACAGGAAGTGTAAGTGTAAATGCGAGTATAAGTGGTAGTGTAAGTGTAAGTGTAAGGGAGATGGAAGGGGAAGGGAAGAGTAATGAGTGTAGACAGTGTGATCTGCACTGCCAAGCACCAACAAGACTAAAATCCACGAAACGGATCCGATCGAAAAGAAAGTTCACTCCCATCCACAGAGAGAGCATCTTCATACCGACCATGACTGAATTGACTAGAAGTCTTCCTAACATGACGACCACGCGAACTAGAACTAGCAGGCGGACCACGCCTATTAATCTGTTCCGCATGGTGATCAATGAAAGCCTCCATCCGGACTGTACCCACATCAAACATATTCGCACCAACGCTAGAAGCACGTCCACTAGCCTCAGAAGTGCGACTGATACTGCTCCGTTCACTGCGGAGACCAGTTGGTAGAACTGGCGGAGGGGCGGGAGAGAAATATGGTTCCGACGAGCCTGTCGTACCACTATGCGAAGAGGGCATTGTGCCTTGGCTGGAGAAACTTCTGATAGCATGTAAGGCTGGAGCGCGTGGAGCAGTATTACTTCGCTTGCGGGTGTGGTTATGGTGGGAGAAGCGTGGGACGTGCGGGGCGTCAGCGGCCATATCTAGATCTTCGTCAACGGGTATTTCCGGTACTGGATCTGGAGTATTGGCGTTGCCGAATGAGCGCTTAGCTCCTGGTGTTGGACGGGGACGACCTTTTGCTACGCGAATTGAGTCGCGGATTGGGTTGCGGCGGAGGGCGGCGGGGGGTGTTGGTGAGCCCATTTCACCTTGTGGTGCTGGCGGGACTGCGGCGAGGTCGTGTAGGCCCATTGAGGAATGGCTGAGGAAGGATAAGGCTGTTAACCAGACATAGTGGCGTTCCACTGTCAGAGCAGTGAATTTAAGAGCACGCTGTGGTGTAAGGACCAATATCGAGCGGTTGAATGTGCCGGCGCCTTTAGGCAAAGGGTTATCATCTTTGACGTCAAGGACGGATTGAATGGTGACTGGGAAGATATGTTAGAATCGACATTCTAGAGACAAAGTAAGGCTGAACTGGCATCTCACATTTTCGACCACTTTTACCAAGTAAAGCCGGTCCATTGGTAGGTTGTTTACTACTCCACATGATAGATCCTTCGTACGGCGCAAGCCAGACCCATCGCTTATGTCGTACTCCACTGTTGGTGATATGGGCGGATACTTCGTCCGGGTTTTTACCCTCCCAGTTGTCCTTGGACTCGCCCATGCCGAACGACTTGCGTCGACGAACATATTTGAACATCCACTCGCCGACCATAGTCTGGGCAATTGCGTCCACAACACTTGTAGGCTGGACTCCTCCGGTGGAATCCTCACGCTCATGATTCCAGTTCATAGATGGGACAGCAGGGCGGTGCGAGCCACGCTTATAGGTGGTCCTTCGCTCTTGAGGAGCGGTGATATCATCGAATGGCATAGGTGGTGGACGGTATGCAGCAGGACTATCGACAGTGAAAGGCGAAGTGGATCGTGTAGGAGAGGAGAGAGTCTCTGGACGCTCAGCAAGATCACTTTGCGACATCGCTGCTGCAGATCGAACTCGTCGTAATGTTGGTCGTCGCTGGATAGATGTCCGCGCACCACGGTCCGAGAACTGTCGACCAGTGGAGCGAGTTGGGCTTGGAGGTCCATCGCTACCGGTCAATGGAAGTTTTCGCGAGCTAAGTCGTATAGGGACTGGGAATGGGGGTGCAATGCTTGAGCCTGCACTGCCGCTGAGACTTGGCTCACTAGGGCTTCGCGCTCGAGGTCTTTGATGAGCTGCCGTGCCACTGGAAATCATGGCCATCTTGCGCATTCCAGGCTGTCTGCTGCTAGAGGCATGGGCACCTCGGCCCCCGCGGATAGAGGTACGCTCTGTATCAATGGATTGTCGAGATTCAGGATCGGATAAGTGTTCGTCGATTTCAGGAAGGCCGATATCATCCAAGCTGGTTCTTTGCTTGGAGTTGACCATTTTACCGCGGCGAAGCTTGTACGAAGCAAAGGGTCTATTGAGGAGCTCATCGTCTGTGAAGATGTCACGTTCCTCTGCGCCGCCCTCATCGTCACTTAGCTGTTCAAACCCAGCAAAGAGGCTACTGGAGCGGAATGGTCGCCGGAGCCCAGAAACAGGATCATCTGAAAGTGGGCCATTGTCATTGTTACCCGGGTAGGCCTGGAATGGCTCGGATAGAGGAGCGCGTGGTGGTTTTGCAGGTCGGTCTACGGTCAAAGGCCGTTTGTCCCGCTTAGCAGAACGCGGTGGAGGCACGGGGGGTCGATAAGGTTGATATTGTTGAGGGGCAGAAGAGTCCTGGGTCTCAGAACGAGTGGGTAGGTCAGGGATAGCGGAGGGGAGAAGACTGGCCGGCAGTTTCACTGGCCTCTTGTCGATGCGAATCTCTTCCGTTTGTATAGCGATGGATCGTCCTTCGGAAATAAATCGGAAGCTAGCCTGACAAGAAGCATTTTTCGTCTGTGGAGGAAGAACAACGCTGTTGCGTGGAGATGGAGGTTCCGAGCCTGGTGGGTGGATGGCAATCATGGGGACATCGATCTCAGAAGGAATATCATTCGGAGATAATGTATCACTCTGGCTTGGAACTATTTCATCGGGGATATCTTCGGTTTGCGTAGATACCGATGTCATTTCGACCGGATGGGCAACTGATTCTGACACGGTTTGGGTTTCTAAGGCCGGAGGACCCTCCACAGTCTGGCAAGAAGTCGATTTCATCTCCGTTGTGAGAGTAATTGTCGCAGTATCCTTCATCTCTGGCATATCCAAGTGCATCTCCTCGACTACTCGGCCAGCATCCATATACACTGGAACGTCCTTTTGTTCATCTTCCACGGCGGAAATCTTGGGCGATGGAGGGGGTGAGTATTGAATTCCCATATCGCAATATTCGACAGCAGGCTGTTCAGGACGAGTCTTCACGGGGCTGTTCAAAGTACTCGAGTCGACCCGGTAATCACCTGCAGCGGTAGAAGTACTTTGCATCGAAAGGCCGAGAATTTTTCTAGCTTTGGACGCAATCGAATGAGATGCCGCCGAATGAACAGACAAGGGTCGTTCTTCAGGGAGGGCTTCAGGCGACGCAGGCGTCTCGTCATCAGAAACGACGAATTCCTCTTCTTCATCGAAATCCAATTCTTCCGCGAGGTTTACCCCAGAATCGCCCTTGCCAGGAGCCATGCTCATCACCGAGTATCGTACATTATGATAGTTATTTTGGTCATCTCCTTCGTCGGTCGTCACGCTAGTCATACTTGCACGTCGACGGCCTTGACTGCTAGATGCGACACTAGCCGTGTCACTCCCTTTATTCCTATCCTTCGCGGTATCATCGTGCTCACTGGGTCGAGAATGAAGAGTTCCAGCCTCCTGGGCAGCAGCAACTTCACTTAGCACTGTCTTCAGACGGCCCTCCACCACATGAACCTTTCGTTCCAAATTGCGTCTCTCATTATCCCAGTTTTCTCGATCGCGATCCCACAACATCTGCGTTCGTTCGGCATCATCGTCTCGACTGCGAGCCTTTTTCTGCGCCTGTTCAAGTTTCTTGCGTACATCATTTATATTCTCAACAGCTTCATCACGTTCACGAGCCAACTCTGTCATTGCAGAGGAGGTTCCGCCCTCCAAAAGCTGGATTTGGTGCTTCAACGATCGAGCTTCTCGGGTAGCCTGCAACAGACTTGCATTTAAAGTTTCACTTTCTGTCCGTGATTCATCCAAAGTCTCCTCCAATATATCAATTGCTTTTGTTTTGCTGTCAACCTCTCGTCGGAGGTTCAGGATCTCAGAAACGAGAGATGCATGAAGGGTCGGTGTGATCCGTCGGGGGTCAAACGGTGATAGTGTATCCTCTTCGATGATCTCATCATCGACATCGACATCGGTATGTCCATCATCGGGCGAGAATGCAGGTGTCGGGAGACCGGTTGGGGAGGAGGATGGGGCTGGAGATGAATTTCTTCGACCGCGCGCTGGTCGAGATCTAGATCTTGCTTTTGAAGCGGTCCGGGAATTCGACGGTGCAGGCGATGGCTGGCCCATGGAGACCGCCGTAGACTGCAAATCTGTGGCCATCTCTGGTTGCGCGTGCTATAAGCAGTCAACCATCACCGGTGATATTCTTCTTCTCACTGTGCTAACCAGAGCACGACGCAGCCGAGGTCCATCAATCGAATTGTCTACCGTAATTCAGTCATTCGTTGTGGAGGTATCAGGTCGTAATGAAATCGCACTAGTTGTCACTGAGCCCACTGAGTCCTTTGGGTGTCGGTCGCAAGATCGTCGAATTTTCTCGTGGCTGGTCTCTGATGGCCACACGCGGGGGATTCTGTGGTGGAACAATCAGTCAGCCACTTTGTTACAGTGCAAATGCGAGATGCACAAGGTACGCGCGAGGAGCCAATGCGGTAATTCCAATATGCACGGAGGCCCTAAATCTACTTACCTGCGATGCGGGCGTCGCGAGGCTGGAAGATTGAATTGGGAAGAGAATGGGAGGAGATGGATCAAATGTCAAGTACCCCCTGGACCAATTCGAAGGTAAGGTCGATCGCGATCCTCGAATCCACTGGTACTTCTGCTTCTCTCCGAAGAGAAACCACTGAGGGAAGCAGTCGTAATATGACTTGATCCACGGGGCTCTTACCAACGAGGTAACGATCGGTCAAGATGCCCGTTAGATTGCCTTAAGACTTTATTAGATCAGCCTTGTTGCATAAGGATCGTAATAGGACCAGATGCGAGAAGCATGGGAAAATAAAATCAAAAATAATAAATCAAAAATAAAAAAGAGTCCAGGGGTGTTCTTTAGGGGGGACATGGGGAAGCTAGCAACCCACCCGATTAGCCCGGATGCATGAAGCTCCACCAGAGAGCTGCCAACCAAGACACTAACAGGCATGGCCCCGTTCTGATTTCGGGAGACAAGATTGACGCGATGTACATCCTGTAGTCGAAAGATAGTAGGTATGGTGTTGCTCGTTGGGACACCTGTAGGTCTGCGGAGTTTCCATATGATCGATATACTCCGATGTACCAATATGGAAAGCGAATTGGACTGGTGTATTGTTGTCACAAAAAGTGGGATCCCAAAGTCAAAACAAAAAAAAAAAAAAGCAATGATAGCCAATTGAAAAAGAGAAAAAAGGTTTCTTTGTCTGAAGCGATCTCGGACGAAAGCGAAGGCAAGGCGCAGTCTTCCGTATGAACGGACCACACAACACCGCCAGGAGATATCTCGGAACATAGTCCAAATAGGCCCGCGGTTGTTTACTGTAGCTATGCACTCCAAAAGCTTCACCACGGGGAAGAGGTTCGTCAGAGAGGAAAGACTGGTTCCACGGGGTCCACTATATCCAGGATGGGTCCAAACAACGCGTTCAAGTCGCGGCCGAGAGTCCACGACTCCATTTGAGCTGTAGTCAACTCAGATCTTCCCCCTTTTTTTCTATATTTGATTTCCCCTTGGTGGTAATTGCTGTGAGATCTCAGTGGAGAGAAATTGACCATCATTCCCCGGGCTCGGACTGGGAAATGGAAATTGCTATTGCAGGGGCCAATCGTAGAAATGCGCCATCAACCAGCACGAGCAACGCTAAGTCGAGTGGCCAAGTCGAATAGATTAGACCATGGCCTGTTTGTGGAATAGGAGACTTGACTAGCGTGCTTGAGAGTGAGCAATCCCCTGTTCTGGCGTTGGCCAGTCCACCCTAGCGTGAAGTTCGCTGGTGATGATCGTCGTAGGCAATTTCCTGCCAACGACAGCCTGTGGCCCGTGGTTTTGTTTCAGCTGCATCTGGATTCTGATCTGTTGGATCATTGTACTCGTACATATTGCATTTGAATTCACTGATATTCACTCCATCTCATTAATTAGTGATCAGCAAATGACAAGAAGAGACAGTAAAGAAAGAAGAGAAAAAGATAAGGAAAAGTCACGGGGTTGAAGATCCACTTTTGGCAACATCCATTTCTTCCACTTCTCATTTTTTGGATTGTATCATTCTCAATTGAAGATATTCGAAGCTGCATAGACTGCTGTAGGTACAAATCAGCAAAGCCTGGAGCACAATTGGCCCCTCCGCTGAAAATTTCCAGTCCGTGCTGTGGCTGAATTCATCTCCAAATGCCGGTCGCATTGCACTGGTAAACCGTTAAGCCACAAATAAACGCCAGCCAATGAAGTCCAAATCTAGCAATTCGGCCTACCCTTAGCGATGCTAGCTCAACTGTATGTCTTCCGTCCGATTGGCAATTAGACTAAGTCTTGAAGACACAAGAACGCGACAAATCCTGAAGGAGGAAGCATCTCCGTTAAGCTTGAGCATCAATGATGATAGGATAGTATACTCGTTTAAGATGATCCACTATGACAGAGAGGGGTTCACAAGACGAGGACTAATGCAGACACGGGCCGTTGACAGGTCAATTGGCACTTTCATTCGATATGCAGGGCCCCCGAGTGGTTTTTTCTTTTTTTTTGACAGCCACGCTAATGTGTGGGCAAGACGTTAAGGTGGAGATATCGTTGAAACAGAAGAAAATGTAGAGGCGGGGAGATGAAGGTGAGTCTTTGCATATGCAGTTAGAGAGTGTCTTATCTTAAGGATATAAAGTATGTACATTCATTGCCAATTAATTCCCATTGGATAGTAGACTAAAAAATAGATGAATGACCATTTGTCTGCCAAACAGACCAACTACCACATTTATAGTATAACATACCACATTTAGAGTATTTTTGTGCTGCCAATTCATTTGGCAGATCTCAACACCTTGAGATCAACCATGTTGAATCTGTATAAATCTAATCTGTTGAATCTCAGAATATCCGAGGAAGAACCATCAGCCTGAACCATTCGGCATGCCTCGGTCCAGAAATGAGTCAGCATCAGATACATCTGTTCTTCATGTCCATCATCTAGTTAACTAGTTACCGGTTAAATCTACATTATATGTCTCTCTAAACCTCTAATCTTCTGGAATCACCCTGTCTGACACCTCACATCAGACATATCAGATCACAACCGCTTGGACACTCCTTCTCCACAGTTCCACAATTCCAGCCGAAGTATGACGGGCCAACCTCCCCGCGCTCTCTTCTTCGACACTTTCGGGACAGTCGTCTCATGGCGAACCTGTGTATCCAAGGAACTCAGAGCCGCAGCCTTGCATGCTCTATCCGATACGAACAGGGCTTTCCCGGATAGCGTACGAGACCGTGCATCTTCTCTAACCGAGCAAGACTGGCTTGACCTAACCGTAGCATGGCGCCGTTCCTACGGCGTTTTCACACGGACATTTGACCCGTCAACCACCGAATTCATCACAATCGACCAGCATCATTACAATGCCTTGAAAAAGCTCCTCGAAGAGCGCGAGATCTTACCCCTCTTCAACGATAACGAACTATGGGATCTAACATTCGCCTGGCATCGTCTTGATCCGTGGTCCGACAGCGCGAAGGGATTGACTCTACTGAATACAAAATTCATCACGTCCACCCTATCAAATGGCAATGTCTCTTTACTCGAAGATCTAAAGAAGCACGGATCTCTGCCTTTTGCGCATCTAACCAGTTCCGAACATTTCGGTGCGTATAAGCCTTCGCCTACGGTTTATCTGGGGGCGGCTACTCGACTTGGATTGGAACCATCGCAATGTGCTCTTGTAGCTGCGCATCTGAATGATTTGAAGGCTGCCAAAGACTGCGGATTTCAAGCAATTTATGTTGCGCGAGAGTTGGAGGAGGCTTGGTCTGCTGATGTAGTAGCTCAGACGAGGAATGAAGGATGGGTTGATATTTGGGTTGATCAGGATACTGGTGGTTTTGTCGAGGTTGCTCGACGATTTGGAATTCAAAAGACAGACTAAATAGAGCCTTTCATCTCAATTCTGGATAGATGAGCCTGTGTATTATGAATAATTTTCATTTTCGCTCTCTGAAGCTCTTCCAACAGTTGCTGACGCAATGAAGCGCGAAAGTCCGAGGATTTGTCATCTTTGCAATGTTGCAATACTTGCGAATGCTCATACGACTAGACTATATCCTCCTTGGAATGTTGAATAGATATAACAGTAGCCTCATCTCTCCATTCGAACAAGAGGTAACAGATTCGAACTACTTATAAGCAACTTTCAACAGAAACCGACATCACTCTATCGCAACAAAGCATTTTCGATCACCTCCATACATATCCAAGACTAACCCAACCATGACCGACGAAGTAAACCCCCTCTTTTCTACTCCCACAAACAGAATCTAATAACTGATCTCGCTAAAAGGAAACCAAAATTTACCAACACGCCGATTCCGACGGCCATTTTCGCCGTAAAGATTCGGCGTTTCGATCCCGAGTCTCCCGCGACCTATCGGCTGAATTCCCCGCCGAAAAGGACCGCTACGTACTATACATCAACTACGGCTGTCCATGGGCCCACAGAGCCAATCTAGTCCGCAGTCTCAAAGGACTCGAAGACATAATCCAGTTAGTCGTTCTGGATCCCGAACTTGGTCCTAACGGATGGTTTTTCTCCGGGAGATACGGATCCGCCGACAAAGACCCTCTATACGGATTCAAGTACCTGAAAGAATTATACTTGAAAGCAGATCCAAACTACGAAGGGAGATATACCGTACCTACATTATGGGACAAGAAGAAGGAGACCATCGTCAACAATGAAAGTAGTGAGGTCATTCGCATGCTATATACCGAATTCGATGACCTCTTACCCGAATCAATGCGAGAAGAGTCTCGACCAGGAGGTGGATTTTATCCCGAACATCTGCGGAAGGAAATCAACGAAATGAATGCCTGGGTGTATCCTCAAATCAACAATGGTGTTTACAAGACAGGGTTTGCAACCACGCAGGAAGCGTATGAAGAGAATTTATACCCTCTCTTTGAAGCGTTAGATCGTGTCGAAGCACATCTCAGTCAAGAAGGACATCATCCTTATCTTTTCGGTGAATATATCACCGAGGCTGATATTCGGTTATACACGACAATTGCTCGATTTGATGTTGCTTATTATTTGATCTTCCGCTGTAATCTGAAGATGATCAGACATGATTATCCACTCATCGACCGTTGGTATCGGAGACTTTACTATGATCAATCAACTTTGACTAATGGAACGTTTAAAAAGACAACCTTCTTTGATATTGTAAGTTTGGACCCCATAGCTTTGAGCGAGAGGAGTATGGGTCGCTGACTGGTAGTAGTATAAGTTTGGGTACTCTGTTGCCATTGGAAGTAAGACTGGAAATAGGCAGCTAGTCATTCCAGTGGGCCCTGTTCCTGATATCTTGCCTGATCTGGAAGAGTAGAGGTCGAGCTTGTGTGCTATTTTCGCAAATCGTTCTGTACCGTGAACTTCACGATGCAGAACGAATACTTGATTCATACATATGAATCTAGTATTCGTTACCTAGTCTTCGGAAGACATGGGACTTCTATTCGTCCAGCATACCTATGCTGGTATCCTCTAACTATATATATGAGCATAATGGACAGGAAATTACCGCACCTATTACCCTTTGATTGAAACTTTCCAAGTTTATCTCGGTATGCTAGTCATCTACTTCTATTCTAGCGATGAGTCCTTGGCCTGTGCAGCTTAGTAGAGGGACCAATAATTGCCGCGACTGGTAGTTTGAACCGGGCACCTAGTCAGATTCGGTCTCAAGATCAAGTATGTGCTATGCTAGTAAGATCTGCAGTTTTTAAGGACACTTTGAGGCTCGCAGTTGATATTTGTTAAATTTGAACTATGGCGAAGTCGCTCTACTGGCTAAATATATCAGGGGCAACTTGTGGACCTTGGTAGGTCCACGACTAGAATTCATTATTTGATCAGAAATAAAAACCTTTTATTGACCCAGTATGTAGAAGTAGGAGAAATTTAATCTAAGTTCAAAATGGTCCAAAGCGATCGCCATCAACCTTTCATTGAGTCTTATAAAACAAAGAAAGACCTTGGAAGTCGGTTTCCAGTTCGACCGAGCCGATAACACCCCTCGAACATGTCGATACGCACTGGCTGCCAAGGGCACTGCAATCTAAATGTAAAGACTTAGAACAACATACCCTTGGTCTGTATGATGTGCTTGACGTTGCGGTCTTTAATGACGGCCATGCAAATCAGACCCAAAGACATGATGCAGACACCTGCAATCAACATGTACTTGTTCGTAGCCGCATATGCCATGCCAATAGCTTCTCGTGTCGGATCACCCACTGGATAGCTCAGTGCTACTTCAAGGTCACCAAAGATATCCTCCCATTTATCCGCAGTGTTTGCGGGGAGTCTTTCCTGAAGTTCACCAGGTAAAACATTGTTCCAAATGGCACCAGCGATACTTCCTCCAACAGCACCACCCATGTAACCAAAGAGTCCGAGGAGACCCAAAAGAGCCGCGATATCATTGTGCTTAGCTGAGGCCATAAGAGCGACCTGTTCACCAATGGTAATAACACCACCGCCCAAGGCAATGAAAATCTGACACATGATGATATAGCCAATACCGGTTCCAGGCTGGCGGAAATAGATCATCAAGCCGACACCGAGGATATAAATCGGAACACCCCACATCAGAACCCACTTGTAGTGACCAGTGATACTGATCAATGCGCCAACGATCAACAGCTCAACGCCCGCGACAACGTCATAGATGCTACCGATATAACCAGCACCAGCAATCGAGGTATTGTAAACCACCTGCAGATAAGAGCTGAATTGCTGGTACCAGCAATAGTAGGCAATTTGATAAACGAAGTCGAGCATACAAGCGGCAATAACAGTTCGATTCGTGAGCAGCGACCAGGGAACGAAGGGTGCACGAGCGCCGTATCTCTCCCAGAATGGGAAAGCCACAAGCAGAACAAATCCAACAATCAGCATGGCGAGGATATTACCACTCTTCCACTGATCTTTAGAGTCCGCGGCGATGATGAAAGGCAAAAGGAAGAGGATGAAGCCAGCAACCAAAAGAATGACACCGAAAGCTGAGATGAATTAGAAATCTTATCCCAAAGGGCGCGATGAGGAACATCACTTACCATCAAATTCGATAAAATAATGCCACAAACTCTCAACCCATGTCCGACCGCTGACTTGACGCGGAGCAAGGCCGTTCTTCTTTGCCTTGTGCTTACCCATGGCCATCATAACGATCAAGGGAGTAGCAACCACAGGAAGAACAATGGCCCAGGCACCGAAAGCCCATCGCCAGTTGTCTGCATAGATAGTTTCCGCTGCCTTGGGACCACCGAAAGCGGTGATAATATAAGGAGAAGAGGTGAATGCAAATGCCAATCCACGATTTCGTAGTGTAGATGTATCGGCAGTCATCACGTCAACACAGAAAGTCATACCGGTGAAACCAATCGAGTAGAGACACTTCAGAATATGCGGTCAGTGAAAAGCCGTGAGAATGTATAGAGTGTCTGTGAGAGCTTACATTAGATGCAGCATAAAGCTCGAAACTGTTGGTAGCTGCCATAAGAATCATGCCGAGAATGGCGATGAAAAGCATCAGTGAAAAGCCAGCGATACGATCCCATAGGTTCAGAATCTTTGCGACAGGCATATAGGTAGCGCCAGTCAAGACCTGTGTCACGACATTGATGACCGACATCAGAGAGTGGTCGTTGAATGTACTGGTCACAAAGGGAGTCAGGTTGGTTGACAACGATGCCTCGAAGGCATTGCTGAAATACAACAACCACATACTGTAGAATAGTGAGCATGATGTTCCACCCAAAAATTACAGTGACGACTTCAAAGGAACTACTTACCTTGCATATACGACCATAAGAGAAGACCTTGTCCACGACAAAGTAATGGCCTCTGCAGACTTGACACCATACTGGGCATTATAATCAGGAAGATTTGGGTCATAAGCCAAGTCCTCATTATCAGATGGAGTCTCCTTTTGACTCTCAACATTCACATTCACCTCCGGCTTGGATACTTCAACCTCCTCAGAGACTTTTTGCTCAGCCATGGCGATATAAAAACCACTTGACAATCAAGAGGTCTAGCAGAAAGATCAAAAGTGACAGCAGAAAGAAAGCCAAGAGAAAGACGAAAAGTCAAGAAATGCTGATCACCGCCGAGACAAGGGCAAAGCGACCGCGTAAATAGGATCGTCAAAATCAACTGATCTCGGAGATCCAAAAGAAACCCTTCCGTATACGGTGGTCCCCATATATGTAACTCCCTGCAGCACTAATGCAAACCAATCAATCCCAATCTCGCACTCACAGCATCACAACTACTCCGTACTGAAATCAAAGCAAGACCCCGGAACAGAATCGCAAGAGAATCCTGTTCAGAACCAACCATCTAATCTGATCGCCACTTGCGGGTGTTGGGTGGGGGCCCACAGGGTCTCAGGGTTTGTGAGCCGCTCTATACGCGGATGTTTTTCGGGGGCAAATGCAAGACATGCCAATCAAGTGCATGGTAAGTTGGGAGCACAGCCGGAATGAGAGCGCCGATCACTTTGTGTACGTTTGGAGACTGAGATGGCTCTCTTATTTGGTCGGTGAGTAAATTGTCTGCCGTGCTACTCCATCGCCCCCATGTCAGCCAAGACTTTTTAAGTTGTATTTCCCTTGATTCCCCGAGAGATGGAGATTATCAGATAATTCTGGAATTGCGGTTCCAGTTCTACCGTGGTTGATGTCTATGATCATTGTCAATGATGAATGTGGCAATAAGTTGTCCAGGACTGTATAATATGTACACTACTTCGCTATGAAAACGATCCGGTTAGCGCTATAATTTCGATATCTCGTTGACTTGGATTGAATCAAAGACCCGCCATTTTTAGAACAGATCAATCTTAACTATGGAAGGTTTGAAACCTCGGGGATCAGCATAGTGGAAATGGAACAGTTGGCTGAAACCGTCTTCTCCGGCAACATAGCCCCCACGTTAATATCGAGGTGTAACTCAGTTACTGTAGCCAAGACCAGGCCATATTGCTTTTTTCAGGGGCAGAGCTTCTATGGTTCACGCAATTGCCGCGGCGGCCGATGAATCCGACGATATAATTTTTAAACTCGTTGTAAACTCGCAATACAGATCATATCGCCTTGTGAGTTCAGCTTTGACGTATACATACTGTACAGCACCCAAAGAAACGTCGATACACGCCATTCTGATTGGAGAGCATTTCAATCAATCATGATGGTATGATAGGACGTGGAGACAGTCAATGTCGAGCGCGGCTATCCTTTTAACTGCCCTGGTGAATTCTAGAAGACACGAACAGAAAATCGTTCCTCATTCTGCGTCCACCGCGTCAACGTCACCCTGTTTCAGATGAGCAAAATATCCACTGCCAAGGACTGCAGGGCTATGCAGGAACTTCCCAATTTGAATACATTTGGGGACGTCTAGCCGAAGAGAAAAAACCCGCACGATCACTCGAAGCAGAGTGTGGTGGGGTGGAGATGGGCAGAATCTGATAATCATTTCCCCGTTCGTGCGTCAGGGTGTACCCGGGACAATCGCGTACAAATTTCGAAACATCATCTTACCGTTCTGTACGGAGTGTATGTTTTCGTAATACGCTCTCTCACAAGCGAGTACAAGTTTATACAATACCAAGCTCCATCCTGAATCCTGGTGCTTCTTGGCTGTCTTAGTATTTCTTGTTCTAACGCACGTTGTCTCCGCTATATGTATGGTATAGAAGTTGTTTTTACAGCGAAGAATTCATTGCGATGCTGTAATTAGTGAATGCCCGCGCTCAACGCGCTGACCGTCTCCTTTCTATTCGCCCGATACTGCATGCACAGATGGGAAAGTTTGATTGAGATTGTACATTCATGCATGCACAGCACTGAGTTTCAGTCAAAGTTGCATTGCATTGCATTGTATGCCAATACATATGCAGCTCATGTGTATAATCAATGAAATGACGATTGGCTGGCAAAGATAGTTTTCAGTAAAGGATCAGGACGTTAAGCCCGAATATGTAGGAAGCTATTTATATTCAAGCTGTATTTCTGTACATAGTAATTATCCACAAGTATCGTGATCACAACTTGCTATCAACCCAGCGAGGCTCACGTTTCTCGCTGAAAGCCAGCAAACCCTCTCGTATATTCTCACCATCATTCAATGCCGGTTCCCAATTTTCACTCAATAGACGACTAGCATTTTCCGCACTTCCATCCTCCCAACCAGCGACAATCCCAGCCCGACTGATAATCACACTGTCAGGACTATTCTCACAGATACTAGCAGCGTACTTTAACGCTTCCTTGACAACTGGTCGATCCAAGATTTCAGCATCTACCGCGGCATCCTCAGTAACCGCATTAATCAACCCCCACTCTTTAGCCTCAACAGCACTAATACTCTTCCCCGTAAGAGCAAGTTCCGTCGCCCGAGGTCTCCCAATAGTCCTCGCAAGTCTAGGCAAAGAACCCGCCATAGCAACCACACCACGCTTAGCTTCAGGCAGCGCAAAAAGCGCACTTTTAGCAGCAACCACAAGGTCCAAATTCGAAACAATCTCCATTCCACCACCGAACGCAATACCATTCACAGCAGCAATGACGGGCTTTTTCCCATGTCGTCGAGAAAGCGCTCCAAACCCAGATCGCGGCATAGGCGCTCCATTGCTATGTTCGCCCTTTGTCCGACGAATACTGACTTCATTCCACTCTTTCAGATCCATGCCAGCGCAGAATGCGCGTCCAGCGCCTGTAATGATGGCACAGCGTAGAGATGGCTCGCTGTCATACCAGCCGAATAATGTTTCGAGGTCATATTGGGCTGCGCTGGTCATGGCGTTGAGGGCCTTGGGTCGGTTGAAGACCACCAGCATTACATGCGGGGCCGGGAATGAGACATAGGCATATGATTGTGGTGGTGGCAATCGCTTGAAAGAAGTCGAGGAGCTCATTTTGATGGTTGTACACCTTGTACCTGAGTCACTCGTGAAGATGATCAAGTTCAACGAATGTTCAGCTTGAAGGTAAGTCAATGCGGGAATAGCGTGCCTCGGTTGTCCCTATTTACCGTTACCCGCCAGAGTGATGGACCTGTATTTTATGGGAATTCCTCGGGCAGTAAAACGGAGTTTTATTGTTACACTATGGTACCAAAATAGGATTTATCTGATATGATTTTTATCTGATAATTCTGATACTGTACGCTGTACTCTGTACTGTTGAATATTTTGTATTACAATCCACTGCGATACTTCAGCGGGCCGCATACGTGCGTATCGAAATTTTGTATCCATGGAAAGGTCAAAACACAAAAGATTTATCTGATTACGACTATCTGATTAATCTGATAAAATTATTTCTACTGTAACTCCACCGCATCCTCTTTAATCAGCCAATTTTCGGGTTCATATTGCGATCGCTGGGTCTTGTTAGAAATACCTTGATAAAGCACGATCTCTTCGTGAGATATAAAACCCCCCGAAAGGCGCCCTAGAACCCTTCGCTAAGCATTGAATAAGATCAAATTCATGAATGCCAAGGTCAGCAACGCGCATCCTCGTGCGTTGAGTTCGACTAACAGCCCTAAGTGGAGTCTCGTACGCAACCGAGTGGATTGTCACAGACCCAAGCTTATACACGACACACCAAGCTTATACGAAGATCCTTACCAGGATCAGTAGATGACGGGAAATGCCGTGTATTATTCTTGTAACCAAGCCTAAAACTGCAAAATACTGCAAGTAAACCCCCTCGTGCATGCACTCCGTATTTTCATACCCAATTTATCTCCGAGCAAAAAGACGGCAACATGTGGGCATCGACTGAATCCACGCCAAATACTCCACCAGCCAAGTCCATCTACCAATTTTTTTTCACCTGGTCCCTGCTCTGAATTGCGCAGTCTTCCCGGCTGTCACTCCATCCGTTTGATCTTATCAGATTTTTTCTCTCTTCTTCAGCGCAACAGTTTGGGATGTCGATCCGGTATCGGCCCACTGCGCCTAGCTCCTTTTGCTGAATTTGAAAGTTGCCAGACAATTTGGAACTTCATTTGCGCCAATCCTGTTCGGTGACTGAAGAATCGCAGAAAGTCTCGGCGATTGAGCTTCATTCACCTCCAGAAGTCGCGTTGTCGTCCCCCGGGGACAGTAATATAGCTGTGCAAGCTAGCTCTCGTCCACCATGGCTGACGCGACACCCGTCGAGACTCCTGAGAAGGAGAGCTCGAGAGTGTCAGTTGGTGACAAGGTAAGCATCTCGTGATGTCTAAAATACCCTGCGCGCAAACAAGATAGCTAACTTGAATGCGGACCTACAGTTGAAGAGCTTTTTCGTATACTTTTCGATATATCTTCAGACCAATCCATCCAACTTCGACATCCTACTACTAATTGCCGGTCTCGTCTGCGCAATTGCATCTGGAATTCCCTTCCCCCTCCTTGGTATTATCTTCGGTCAACTTATTGACAACTTTAACTCGGAGAGTTGTGCTTCCAACGAATCTCTCGATGCTGCAACCCAAGCCTCCTATCAGTCCGAGGTCAATGGCAAGATCCTCTATGTATTGTATCTCGCTATTGCCCAATTCGGGTTCATGTACATTCATCTTGTTTGTTGGTCGATGGGCGGTGCCCGACTAGCTCAACGATTGCGCGAACAGTACTTCCGAAACCTCTTGCGCCAGGAGCCTTCATTCTTTGACAATCTCCCATCTGGTGAAGTGTCTTCCAGATTGAACAGCGATATTTCAACCATTCGTTCCGGTACCTCGGAGAAGGTCGGCATTTGCATCTCCAGTGTTTCCTTCTTTGTGACTGCCTACGTCGTCGCGTTTATCAAAGACGCAAAGCTAGCAGGAATCTTGGTCTCGCTACTGCCTGCTTATTTCATCATGTCCATTGGAGGTGGCTGGTTCATTGAAAGGTATTCCAGTCGCGTCTCTGATTGCTTTGCCGCCTCATCGTCCATCGCCTCGGAGGGCCTGTCTAACGTGGCAGTTGTGCATGCCTTCAACGCCAATGATAGGCTGGAAGCCAAGTTCACCACTCATCTGCGCACCGCAAGAAACGAAGGAATGAAGAAAGCCTTGGCAACTGGCGTTCAAGCTGGCTTGATGTACTTCATCGCTTACTCCGCCAATGCACTGGCTTTCTGGCAAGGTAGTCACACAATTGCCGATTCCGTTGCTGATTCGAATGCGAATGGCGGCGATGGTGCCTCTGTTGGATCTATCTTCACTGTGATTTTCTTGCTCGTTGATGCTACTCTGATCTTGAGTCAGGTTGCGCCTTTCTTGCAGATCTTCGGTGCTGCATCGGCAGCTTTCAGCAAGTTGAAGAAGGATATGGATCATCAATCTCTGATCGACGGTACTTCTACTGAGGGTCTTGAAGTCTCTTCCACTACCCCAGGCCACTTTGAACTGCGGAATGTGTCCTTCACCTACCCATCTCGCCCCGAGCGACCTGTTCTTCGCAACGTTTCTTTGGAATGTCCTGCTGGAAAGCAGACGGCCATCATTGGCCTTTCTGGCAGTGGAAAATCCACCATTGCGAGCTTAATGCTTCGGCTGTACGACCCATTGGAAGGATCTCTCTTGCTTGATGGCCAGGAAGTACGTGACCTCAATACCCGTCAGCTGCGTAGCTGCATTGGTATGGTTCAACAGGAAGCGACTCTTCTTGACCGATCAATTTTGGAAAACATTGCACATGGTTTAGTCAACTCTGCGGCTGAGAAACATCAGCATCTCAGCAATGCTCTGGTCGGGCCCCAATTAGCCGAAGTTGCTGTTGCTATCCGTGCAGGAAAAGATTCCATTGAAGCTGCTCAGGCCCACGGTGCTGATGTAGTTGAAGTTGTCGAAATGGTTCAGCACGCCGCGACACTTGCCGACGCTGCACGATTCATTAGCAATCTGTCCGAAGGGTTGGGAACGGTCGTTGGATCGAACGGTACTTTGTTGAGTGGTGGCCAAAAGCAACGTATCGCCGTTGCCCGTGCACTTGTAAAGGATCCAAAGATCCTTATTCTGGACGAAGCCACCGCGTCACTGGATTCCAAGAGTGAGAAAGAGATCCTCGCGGCCATTGAGCGATGCTCCGAGGGACGTACGATGATTTCTATTGCGCACAGGCTCTCCACCATCCAGAAAGCCCATAAGATCATTGTTATGCGTGATGGTGAAGTTGTTGAAGAAGGTAACCACGGCGAACTCATGGCAAAGCAAGGGGCTTATGCTGGCCTTGTCGGTCTTCAGAACTTGAACACACAACAACCTACGGACAAGCAAATCGATAAACACTCTGGAGACATCACGCAGACTGAGGAATCTGGCGACGATGCGGAATCTACCAAGTTATCCGCCAGTCTCAGCAAAGAGCAAGTCTCCGTCGCTGCAACAGAGAAAGAAGAAGATTATACGCCACCCGCTTCCTCTGGCGAGCCTTCTAAGAAGCGTGCGAAGAAATCAGTCTGGCAGCTGCTCAAGGGTGTTTTCCCGATTATGCGTCCCTACATCCTCATCGCCCTGTTAGCTCTTCTAGGAGCCAGTATTGTCGGAGCAGCCTTCTCCATCGAGGCTGTTATTTTCGGTAACACCGTCGGTAGCCTCACGCCATGCGAATCACCAGACTATATCAGATCACGAGGTAGTTTCTTCGGCTTGATGTTCTTCATCCTGGCTATTGTCGAGTTTTTTGCAAACATCGCTAGCTGGGTTGGATTCGGCTGGGTATCTGAGAAATCCATCTACAACATCCGTATTCTGCTCTTCCGCTCTCTTTTCGAGCAAGATCTACAATGGCATCAATCAGAGAACCGCACACCAACAGGATTGCTTGGCTATATAACCAATGACGGTAGTCTGATTGCTGGTCTCAGTGGCTCTGTCATTGGCACGATCTTCTCAATCTGCATCAACTTGGTCATTGCCATCGTGATGACCCTTTGTATCGCCTGGAAGATGGCCCTCGTGTGCATTGCTGTTGTCCCTCTCCTTTTGGGCGTTGGACTCATGGAATTGAATGTCCTGGCCAAGTTTGAGGAGAAGCACGAGAATGCTTTCAACCAATCCGTCAGTATCAGCGTCGAAGCTATCAATTCGATCAAGACAATTGCTTCCTTATCCCTTGAAGATGAGACATTGGCTGTCTACCGCCGTACATTGTCCGGACCACGTCGCGAGACGACACAGATCAGTCTGTGGGCTAATTTATGGCTGGGTCTGGCATTCTTCATTGGTAACCTGTCATATGCACTGGCTTTCTGGTGGGGTTCAAAGCAGATATTCAACGGTACCTACAGCGAGACACAGTTCATCATTGTTATGTTTGCTCTTTTGGTCAGTGCCCAGCTCTGGAGTCAAATGTTTGCACTTGCTCCCGAAGTATCCAATGCTCGCGCTGCTGTAGCCAGAGTCTTGGAGATCCTCGAACTCGGCTCCTCTGACCTCGCATCCAAAGTCAAAGCACTGCCTGAGCCCTCTGAGCATTCCACTTCTGAAAAGGACGTTGAGTCTACCGGAGAGACTAAGCCATTCTCTCCAAATGCCCAAGGAGGTGTCGATGTTGAAATGCGCGACGTAAAGTTCTCATATCCTGCTCGCGCCCACGCCCCCGTCTTACGAGGACTAAACATCCACGTCAAACCGGGTCAATTCTGCGCACTGGTTGGACCGTCTGGCGCGGGTAAATCAACAATCATCTCGCTTGTCGAGCGAATGTATCTACCCAGCTCAGGCGCGATTCTCGTCGATGGTGTAGACGTCACCCAACGTTCCGATATCAGTTTCCGTGATGAAATCGCCCTAGTCCCACAAGAAGGCACCTTATTCGAAGGTAGTGTACGCTTCAACGTGTCCTTGGGAGCTCGACCTGGCACAGTAGTCTCAGACGAAGAGATAATCCAGGCCTGCAAATTGGCCAATATCCACGAAACAATCATCAATCTTCCCGATGGCTACGAGACCGAATGCGGTGCCAACGGTAGCAAGCTATCCGGTGGCCAGAAGCAGCGTCTCGCAATTGCCCGAGCCTTGGTGCGCAAACCAAGATTGCTTATTCTGGACGAGCCGACAAGCGCACTGGATGCTGAATCTGAAAAGCTTCTTCAGGAGGGCTTGGAGGTTGCATCTCAGGGTATTAGTGTTCTGGCCATTGCTCATCGTCTCAATACCATTCGAAAAGCCGATACAATCTACATGATTGAAGCTGGTGTTTGTGTGGATGCTGGTACTCACGACGAGCTATTTGCTCGGTCAGAGAACTATCGGAGCAACGTGCTCAGCCAGACATTCGAGGGCTAAAATTGCCTGATTCTTCATTCTTGTGGTTTTCTTTCTCCTTTTCTCTCTTATACCTATAGACCATTTTCATTGCATATACACTTCTACTAGATGTAATTATAGAAACATTTCAATTCACTCAAGCACATGAATGCTATTTCAATTTTTTCATTAGAACTTCGCATCTTCCATGGTTGTATGTACACTAGCGAGTAACTATTCGAATCAAATGACCGCATATAGAAAGTTACACATCGTCTAAATTTGGTGATAGCATCGCACGCAGAAATAAACAATCATTTTATAATCTTCCGGTAGCCCAATCCATATAACACATTCATAGACGTGGCTTGAAGGCTAACCCAGTGCCCGCAATATGCGGAGAAACCTGGTTAAAGGGACAAAGCTGGAAGAAACGCTCCCGAGTGCACTTCACCAAGCTAGCACGCTTGTGCGGAAGGTCGATGACCTGATCCTGGTGAAGACCAAAAGTATAGTCATATGTCAGGACCTTATCGTTGGTTGACATAGGTTCACCAATGACATTTTCAGTGCGATGATCATCAAGGAAGCAGTAGTGAATCATACTGGGCCACCAGGCCATCACACGGTGAGGGCCACGGAACCTGTCATTTCCAACAAGAGTATGGCGTCCGCGATCAAAGTCTCCCGAAGCATAGTGCGCACCGACATTATCCTCCTTGGACCAGAAGATCTCGTAATAGGAAAAGAATTCATCATTGAAACGGCCCAAAACAGTGAGGGTATGCGGGTCCTCATGTTGCCGACGCAAATAATCCCGGTGTTCTTCCAAAGTACCAGTTTCCTTCCAACCCGCTGCAACACGGGGGTCATTCTGCCATGTGTGGAAAAGGTTCAAGTGCTCTGGATTTTGATAATCAAGCGCAATCAAAGAGAAATGCTCATCCAAAAACGGGATATAACGACTGTAAACGACATTGCCAGGAGTAGGCTTAGGGTGACGACGAGGGTGGCGGCGATGAACAGTTTCCGTAGAGGTCATGGTGTATTCAAGGTGAGGCACCGCGGCCGCGGGATTCCAGTTCGGCAACCAAATGGGCTGGGCACCCAAGGGCGAAGCGCAGCCTTGCCAGAAGGCACCGCGCAGAATGAGAAGCTCATTAGGGATAGGCTCGTACTTGGTCGCATTGCTCACAGGGCGGGGATGATCAATAGCGACCATCGACAGTCGCAGAGCATGCGCCAAAGACTCGGCCTGAGGACCTTGTAATTCCAGGCGGAATGTCTCGATTTGCTCTTGCACAGTGAAGACACAGTAAAGGAACAGCCAGATCTGCCCGACGGTTGGTGGTGAGGAGCTTTCCCAGGTGCAAACGCATGACGGGCTACGTTGCGCGCGCGCCCAAGCTGTGTTGTTGGAGGTTGGGACCGAGGTCTCCGGATTCACGGGCCGCGGGGCGCTAAAGTAGAGCTGACCATTCTGTAGCTCATGAGGGAAAGGTTGAGCTTCACCCCCAGAAGCCTTATGCAGCTGGAATAACCGATTACCATCCTTAGCTTTACTAGAAGGCACCAAATGGTAAGTGGTGAGATAGGGATGCGGAAGCCGAATCTTGATCGGCGCCAATTGCTGGAAGTTGGCCATTTTGATAGGGGGAAAAGGGAAGATCGATAAGGTTCAATTTCAAGAAACAAACCAAGCAAAGGCCAAGGTGAAGGTCAAAGTTCTTCAGAGAGTCCTTATAATGTTTCAATCAGCCACCGATTCTTGGCCCAGCGTTTTCATATGCCCGAAATGCTCCGTGGGGCAGTACCAGCCGACTTCGCAACCGTCGTATCCTTTTTCACACCGTATGGAGTAGTCTGTACGGGAGTACGGAGTACGGGTTTTGAGACATTCATACTGTTGCCATGCACAAGTGGAGATTACTGGGTCTCTTCCCCCCCTTCTCGCTAAATCCTGGGAATTGGGAGAGGAGGTAGCTATTCATGCTGATCAGTACAAGCCACCCCCCCACTCGTATCTCGGTATGTTCCGCTGGGAGGTCATTAACTTGATGGAACGAGATTCAGTTTTTTCTGTATTCCCGCGTGAGACGAAAGGATAAACCGTGGCTCGAATGGACGCCAAGTGCTCCACATTGTCAATCATTCTGCCGACTGCAAGTGCGAGTGCGAGTGCGTTGAAATTTGAAGAAGAGGGATAATTCTCGACTTCTGCAAAGCCTGTCCCTTGTACAATCTGTATCATCAGTATATTCATTCCCTCGAATCCTGCATCTCACTAGTAATATTCAAATGTTCTGGACTTGGTGTATTTGAAGCAGAAGTGGAGTTTGATACACAATTACGTGGGCGGCTGAATAATTTACGCTTATACAGATTACATACGATGCTAGTGTAACTTACACCAAGATACCGTAATTACCAGATTCTTTATCAATACGATACTTTCAGTACATCGTAATCTGATCTTACATCTTTGATCTAACGGCAAGGAAATTCGAATCAGACTAAACTCTTCACGGTAGGTCAAGTATTCTCTTCAGCTACAACCGGTGACACATCCGAAGTCCACCGTGGGTCCATTTGTTCTGCTAATCCCCGAGCACCGGCACTCCGGGCGCTCGTGTTCTGGAAAAGCAATGCGACGGGGGCAAAAAGTTCCGAGCAAGAGAGAAAAGCATCGCGCGCCCTTTCGATCTTGATTGCAAAACTCTGGGTCGGCACGGTTCTCTCTTGCTTTCATTCATTCCTTCGTCGACAGAGAAACGCAATGGCGGGTGCCATTCTTTCTGCTCCGCGAGGTCCGCCGAAGGGTCTGGCGAGATTTGCCCGCTTCGATGTGCCCCTCCTGCGAGCAGCCGAATATCGCGGCCACGAGGTCGATCTTTTACTGTTAGCTTGGGCTTTATTGCTTTATCGATATAGCAATGGGAACCCTGTCGAATTCACTTGGGGTCGAAATGGCACTGCCGCGGACTTTACCTTTAATTTCGGCACATCTGGTTTAAATTGGAGCTTGTCCGACACAATCGCAAAGGTCCTGGAGGGTCTGCAAGCGTATCGACAACAGATCCAGACGGATAAACTAGTTGCGCTTGATAATGCGATCGTTTTCTTTAACGACGAATGCGCCCCTAGTGATCTTCCTAGCAATGCGTGGGTGAGCGATGGCGATGCGCTTGGAGGTGGTATGACGTGGGTAAGTAAACAATCAGATATATTATGAACGCCTAGCAGGGGACAGATTGGCTAATAATGAACTTTTCGCTTTACAGGGAAATATTCAGCTTCAGGCGACAATGTCCGATGACAGTCTGTGGCTGCGGCCCTGTTGGCGCGAACCGCTGGGTGCGGAGTACATTTCGAAACACTATGCGAATGCCGTAGTTGAGATTCTCAACACAATCATTTCCGATCCGTCAAAGCCCATTTCATCTGTATTAGAGCTTAGTGAAACGGATCGATCAGAACTTTGGCGATGGAACAAAGATGTACCCCCAACGGAGGATGTCTGTGTACAAGATCTGATATTCGAGCAAGTGCAAAAGCGACCAACAGCCCAAGCCGTCTGCTCGTGGGATGGCAATTTAACCTACGAGGAGGTTGGACGATATGCAACTCTGGTTGCTCATCATCTTATTCGAATCGGAATCAAGACTGGCCAAATTATTCCGATCTGCTTCGAAAAGTCGCGCTGGACTATTGTGGCAGTACTCGGTGTACTAAAAGCGGGTGGCGCAATGGTTCTGATGGACCCTAGTCAGCCCCTGGAGCGACGCCAAACTATTGCTGAACAGGTTGGTGCGTCTTTAATCATAACATCCAAGATTCATGCGCCGTTCGGTCCTAAGATCGCACCGGGCGCAAAGGCAGTTGTCGTCTCTCAGGACACGCTGGACGAGTTGGCTGAGCAAGCGACCAAGACTGCCAAACCCGAACTTCCTGTCGTACCAACAGACTCTATTCTCTACTTAATCTTTACGTCTGGAAGTACAGGCAAGCCGAAGGGTGTTATTATAAACCACCGCACCTACACTACAAGCGCTATTGCTCGAAGTGCCGCTGTGGGCTATACCGCTGAAACGCGAGTGCTCGACTTCGCGTCATACGCTTTCGATGTCAGTGTCGATAGTATGCTTTGCACAACACTCCGTGGTGGCTGTCTGTGCATCCCCTCGGACGAGGACCGATTGAACGATATCAGCGGCGTGATCCGCAGAATGAAAGTTACAATGGCCAATATGACTCCCTCCGTCGCTCGCATCCTAGACTCCGACATCATTCCATCATTGCATAGTCTTGGTCTTGGTGGTGAGTCATGTTCTGTGGGAGATGTGTCTGAATGGGGCAAGCAGACCAGAATTGTAATTGGATATGGTCCATCGGAATGTACCGTTGGGTGTACGATCAATCCAAGTGCGGCAGGTAAACCATATGTTAGCATTGGACCTGGCAATGGAGGTGTCATATGGCTAGTTGATCCTGATGATCATAACAAACTTACTCCAATCGGTGGAGTGGGAGAATTGCTGGTTGAGGGACCTATCGTCGGTCAGGGGTATTTGGGAGATCCTGAGAAGACTGCCGCCGCCTTCATTGAGAACCCTACTTGGCTTCTTGAGGGTAGCCAGGATGTGCCTGGACGTGAAGGCAGACTGTACAAAACAGGTGATCTAGTCCGTTATGACCCCGATGGTGAGCAAGGATTCGTCTTTGTTGGCCGGAAGGACACTCAAGTAAAGCTTCGCGGACAGCGTGTTGAGCTTGGTGAAATTGAACATCACTTGCGACGACATCTTCCTGCAGGGACCGACGCGGTAGCCGAGGTGATTGCGCCACAGGGTCGCAGCAAAGAGTCAATGCTTCTTGCATTCATTGCAGACCCTAATGCCGAGAAACCTCAAGGTGCGAAGGATAATGAGCTTCAGCAAATCGAGTTCTCCTCTGCCATTCGTGAGAAGATGGCGGACCTCAACGAACAGCTTTCCAAAGCCCTTCCAATCTACATGGTCCCTTCAACCTATATCGGTATCGATCGTATGCCAATGCTTGTCTCGGGCAAAATTGATCGCAAACTCTTGCGTGCATTTGGCTCACAGCTGACTCTGCAATCAAATCCATCCGACTCCTCTGCTGGCGAGAGTCAGAAGCCGACATCAGAGACAGAAATCTGCTTGCATGAGATTTGGTGCCGTCTTCTCGGATTGAAGGCAGAAGAAGTGAGCATCACGCACAATTTCTTCATACTGGGCGGAGATTCTGTTCTGGCTATGAAATTGGTCCCCGCTGTTCGAGAGCAGGGCTTTGTCTTGACTGTTGCCGATATTTTCAGCTTCCCCGTCTTATCGGACATGGCACGAACAATGCAGAAGGAAGAAGCAAACTCGCAGGCTGAAGTGCTTCCTTTCTCCCTTGTTGATTCTGCTTGGGATCGTGAATCAGCTTGTGAAGAAGCCGCCAGCCAATGCGGCGTTGATAAGTCTTCGATCGAGGATATATACCCTTGCACGCCTCTGCAAGAGATCCTCATGGCCTTCTCCGCACGTTCGGCAGAGAGTTATGTCGCCCAGCGAATTGCTGAAATCCCGAACAAAGAAACTGCTGATAAGTTGAAGGAGGCGTGGGAAGTTGTGATCAAAGACAGTGCAATCCTGCGTACCCGAGTCGTTGAATTTAAAGAGCATGGCTTCATGCAGGTCGTCATCAAAGAGAATCCAGAGTGGCAATCCATTCACCAGAACCTCGACGACTTCCTTTCAGATGACCAAAAAAGCCCGATGTCTGTTAATATGTCTCTGACTCGGTTCTCTATCGTCCACGACGATGCCTCTAACAAGATCTACTTTGTGTGGACCGTTCACCACGCAATTTACGACGGATGGTCGACGGATCTGATGATCGAGCACGCAAAGAATGCTTATAAGGGTATCTCTACCCCTCGACCCGCTGAGTTCAAGCACTTCATCCAATATTTGGTCGATCCTGCAAGAGAAGCCTCGAAAGACTACTGGCGCGTCCAGCTTCAAGGTGCTACCGGCCCCCAGTATCCCTCTCTGCCATCGCGCATGTATATCCCCGAGCCCACCGCATTGGCTCAGCGATTAGTTCGTGCCGAGCAGACCTCACGATCCAGCATCACTACTGCAACCCTAATCCGAGCTGCATGGGCTTTGGTAGCATCGCAGTACACCATGAGTGATGATGTTGTTTTCGGTGAGACTTTCGCAGGTAGGACACTACGTATCCCGGGCGTTGAGCAGATTGAAGGCCCCATGATTGCCACTGTTCCCGTTCGTGTACGCATCGACCGATCCGCGCCTGTTCAAGATTTCCTCCAAAATATTCAAGAGCAAGGTCTTGTGAGAGCTGCGCATGAGCATCTCGGTATGCAGAACATTCGCCGTGTCAGCGGAGATGCCCAGTTAGCATGCGAGGTAAAGATGGGATTGGTTATTCAGCCAAGGCCAGCAGAGGCGTCAGAGGAATCCGGAGATGAAATTCCACCTTTCCGCGTCGAAGATGCAGCCCACGAGGCACTGCGTTTCAACTCGTACCCGCTGATGCTTGCCTGTTCACTGCGACCAGATGGCTTTGAAGTCACTGCAAGTTTCGATTCAAACTTGATCACTGAGCCCCAGATGCACCGTGTTCTTTCTCAACTTGAACATGTGGTTTCTCAGCTCTGCGGCGATGAATCCCTTCAATTGAACAATATCAGCTGTCTGAGTGACCAGGAACTGAGCGAAATTTGGCTGAGCAACGAGGAGCCGAAATCTACGAAGCCAGATGCTTCAAGCCAGCTTGAGAAAACGAAGGGACTTGCAACTGGGGACAAGTATCCGACATCATTTACCCCATGGATTGTGCACCCTGCCAACCATAACCAGCTCATGCCAATCGGAACTGTTGGTGAGCTTCTCCTGGAGGGTGTGAGCGACGGTGCAAACCTCGATGCACCCGAATGGCTTCTGAAGGGTACTGGAGATTCTTCAGGTCGCGATATCAAGCTATATCAAACCGGCGATCTTGTCAAATATGCCGATGACAAGAGTCTAGTTTTCATGGGTCGCAAGGAAAGCCTTCGGAAGGTCGACGGTCATGTAATGGACCTTGCTACTGTCGACCTTCAGCTCCGAAAGTTCCTGCCAGAGAACGCCCATGCAGCCAGTCAACTTATTGTGCCCAAGAATTCAAATAATCAATCACCAGCGCTGGTCGCATTTGTGAGCGAGCCCCCTACCAAAGAGTGTCGAATCATTGACCTTGGGGTCAAGAATGTCGAGGGCGGTCTTCCGTTATCCACTGTTATATCTTCCCAGCTTGCCGATGCCATTGTGAGTTTGAACAAGAAGCTTGCGGATGTCTTGCCTCCTTACATGATTCCATCGATCTACATCCCACTTGAGAAACTTCCCTACCTTGGCGAGCAAGTTGACTTTGAGACCCTGAAATCCATAGCCGAGCACGTCACCGAAGAACTGCTGTTACAGCTGCGAACGGCTTTCACGTACCTTCGTTCTGGCCGAGGCAAACAGATGACCATGAAAGAGCGAGCACTTCGCGGTCTTTGGGCTAAATCTCTTGGCATGGAGGAGAATAAGCTAGCCTTGGATGACAACTTTTTCCGACTGGGCGGTGACTCCATTATGGCTATGAAGCTTGTCTCTGCTTTACGACTGATTGGATATCACCTATCTGTCACCGATATGTTCAGGAATATGCAATTGAGTGCTATGGCCAGTGCCTTGGAAGAAGCCCCATTGAATGGAGAGCGTGTCATGAAGGAGTATAAGCCTTTCTCAATGGTCAAGACTAGTGACGTTGAAGGGTATCTGTCGGAAAAGATCGTTCCCACCCTGGCTGATGCGGCTTGGGTCATTGAGGATGTCCTTCCAGCAACAGATCCTCAGCAACGGGACGTGGAAACAACCGTTTTCAAGCCACGGAGTGCCATCCAGTATAACATGCTATATTTCAAGGAGATTGATATGACTCGCTTGCTGGCTAGCTTCCAGAATCTCGTCTCTCTTCACCCAATCCTGCGCACAGTCTTTGTTAAAGAGGGCGGTCGTACCCTGCAGGTTATACTGAAGGATCTCCAAGTAGGAGTCTCCGAGCATCGCACAGAGGAACCCATGAAGGACTTCTGCAAGGCACTTGCTAGTGAGGATATTGAGAACGACTCTTCGTTCAGCTTCGGCTCATCTTATCTTCACCTATTCGCCATCCACGGAGCCGAGGAAGCAGGTCTAATGATTCGAATTTCGCACGCGCAATATGACGGAATCTCCTTCCCAGAAATTCTTCGCCAACTCGAGCTGCAATATCAGGACAAGGAAATTGAGTCTTCGGCTCCCTTCTCAAACTATATTCAATACCAAGCCGAGTCTCGACTTGAGAATATCCAATACTGGCGCGAAGTCCTCCAAGGCTCGTGGCTGACATCCCTCCCTGCAGCAGAAACCAACAGCAAACCCAAGTTTATCAAGAAAGCCGTGAAGCTATCATCTCGCTCCCCAGATACCACCATGGCCACTCTTCTCACAGCCAGTTGGGCCCGCGTCCTAGCTCAGTATCTCCAAACAGACGACGTAACCATCGGAGGTGTGGTCTCAGGTCGAACCATTGACTTACCCGATGTAGACCGTATCATGGGCCCAACATACCAATATATGCCACTGCGCGTGAAGTTCCAACCCGGCTTGACGGTAAAGGATCTCCTCGCGGGTGTACGTGACCAATTCCTCGAGGGAAGTCGACATGCCACGCTCGGCTTCCAAGAGATCTCAGACAATTGCACCAGTTGGTCGCCGACGATTCCATTCTTTTCTTCCATCGTTCATCATCATGATATCGAATACTTTGATACGATTCCCTTCGCTGGTGGTGAATGTGAAGTCGACTATACGAATCCGCACCCTGAGGCTGCGAACCCAACTCGTGTGACTTCTTACACCGAAGGTGGAGAAACGTATGTTGGAATTGCTGCTGATGAAGAGCGTGAACCGTTTTGGGAGGAGAGATTGACTGAGTTGGCTCGTGTGATGGAGGAACTGGTGAATGAGCCAGAGGCTGTGATTTGATTTGGGGGTTTTTTTTTTCATTCTTTGTCTTTTTAGCTTTGCATCTTTTGTAATCATGTTTACCCTTGTGTATATTTGTATATCTGCCATGTGCTGTCGTTCTATTATTTCTAGACTGTATATACAATTTCGTTAGATGTTCAATATGAACCTCTTGTGCATTCGGGCTGTTCCGAGTAGCTACCATCGTATCGTTCGGTAGATTCCTTCCTGATACTCCAGTATCAGGAAGTTTATGGGAGGGCTCCCATAAAATTTAGCCATTCTTTCTATGTCTGTTTGCTTTTCTGTTTGCTCTATTCTTTGTTTCTGTTCATGTCTACCATATTTATAAGAAACCGGATTTTCTCTGTCTTTATCGCGTTCTCTTTTCCTCTTCCAAAAAATCATCTCTTATATAGTCCAGATTAATGATTTTATTTCTTTAGCTTGAATCTCTGGCGATTGGTCAGAATGAATGCCAGAAAAACGCAGGGCTAGATTTCTCGCGGCAATTCTCGATCAATCCTGCACGTTACAGGTTTGAGTACCAGCACCAGCACCAGCGATACCACTATAATCAACAGCAATATGAACGATATATATGGTGGGAATTCTTCTATCATCCACCGTTATGCTATATATAGATCTCAAATCTATACAGAATCTACCATTGTACCTTTCCTGGTAGGTATCTTCCTGATGTTCGCGTCGACTCGTCCTCGTTTCCCTGCCTATTCGGGGTTTGTCTCTTCCAGTCTTCTCTTGCTATGATCGTGCCTACCCAATACCTATTATTAGGTAATAAAAAGTAGTTTATCTCTGTGCTTGTTTTGTTTCTTTGTTTATCTTCAGCTATCGCAATGAAATTTTTATTTTTTGTATCCTGAAGTACCAATCTCTGTTTTGAATTACAAGGGCTTTTTTGTTAAGATGGCCGATGCAAACGGACAAGCTCATAATGGGGATGGTGTAAATAACGCCGAGGGATATGTTCACGCTTTTCTAGACACGATTTATGCATACCTTCCCCATTCATTGCAGTGTAAACACACCACTTTATTTGTTTACGTTTTGTTCTTCCGTTTCTCTTCAGTCATCACAATACCACTTCCATTCGCAAATTTGCGAAAACCAATACCTATTTTTGACTTTGAATTTCTTCATTAGCAGGGCTGGCGAAGGCCATATTTCTCACATTGAGAAGGATACTCTTACCAACACCGACGGGACTGTAAGTAGATCCCAACTCTAGACAGAATGTAGTTGAATAGACTCAAGCCATTGAGACAACAGGATACTGACCCTACTAAGGAGGGAACCGGTCAAATACAGACTACATCCGAAGCTATTGAGATCGTCCACAGCACTAGCGTTGATGCCTTGAGCCAAATGTCCGACCGCGAGAATGCAGGTTTCGGTCAAAATGCGGGTTTCGTGTGGCAATTAAACATCCCAGTAGTCTAATCATATAATTACCCAAGTTAATACTGTTACAGTTCGGCTCCCAATTTCCCCCTACTAGTCCATTGTTCACTGATAGGGCGCCTACTCCAGATTTGGCTACTGAAAGCCTAGCAATCGACAGAACCACAGAAAGACGACCTCGGAGAATCCCTTTGCTCCCCAGACGCACCGCATCTGAGAGCCCCAACCGTCTTGAGGGCGGCAAGCATTAGGGGGATGCGGGGAGGGGGGAGCCTCTGCGGTAGCAGATGGTCTTTAGGCCCGATATGAGCAAAAGTGCTGCTGTTCTCAATAATCTCATTTTTGTAGTCTCTTCTATCTTTTCTGTCTCTACAAACCTTTATCTCCATCTTATTTTGAATTCAGTTGCCATGCCTGTAATTGCACCTATCAGTATTTCGATATGCCAGTACTGATCATGGGTCTCAAAGAATATCCTCGAAATTCCAGAGCCCTTTGCTCTGTAATTGATTTCGATTGTATTTCGAAAGCGGATAGAACATCTGTTGCTTGATCAGCATTCACTTCGCCGATTCTGGCAGTTGTCATGTATACCCCGATGTACTAAGCCAGAGGGTCTAGGGCAAGGAAACACTTCTCAACAACAGTGGAGGAAGAGACAAGGGGAAATACCACTTCAATCTGTTTCGAGTGCCACTACATTCTTATAGATGAAGGAAATTCCCAATAGACCAACTCGATGCTCATAGCGAGTTTGATAACGAAGGTATGGCGGAAGAGCTTCTCTTATGTTGAACGGATGATAGATCCGTATCTATTTCAATCGGAATAACTGAGACTGGCCGACCAGGGGACAGATGTGATGACATATCTTTCTTACCTTTCAAGAGAACAGACGGTTTTCCAAAGCCGGTTTCTGTATTCCCGGGTTTGTAGATCAAAGTAATCTTCAGAGGGTTTAGAACAGCAAGCTTGATGGCAAGGCCGAGATATGTCCAAGCTAGTCCAGATGCATCAAGTGGTAACGCAAATACACCGAGGATCACGCAGACTTGGACACTTTCTAGCGATGCTATAGTGATCACATCGGGCAATAAGCGGCATGCTTGATGATAGGAAGCCAGACCCGCAGACTCTCCTGGGAACGAAGCAATGTTTGAGGGATAATGCGTCGTAGAATCCGCTGCCTGGCCGTAATTTGCTCCTAGATGAGCATAATGCGTGCCGATTGCAAGGATACCAAATATCGTGCACATTGTGCCTGCGTTGCTTTTGGCGAGGGACGCCGACTGGTAGTATGCCGTGTCAAGTTTGGCCAAGAGCCACTACCGGTCAACATGAAAATAATTTGTCATGGCGTGTTTCAAAAAGCAATGTATGAGAAAATCAGGAATGAATCGAGGGGGAAGTGAGGAAACCGCTGCTAGCGTGGTAGAAAGGCACTGTAAACCATTAGAACGCCAGAACTCCGTCAAGCCTTCCACTGGGACGCGAACCTACTGGCCAGTGTCAAGTCATGAAAATTATCACTTTAGGGAAACCAAAGCACCACCGTGACATAAATTTTGCGAGATATTTTCTTTAACCCATGTCTTGATTTGCATAGAAATTTCCAGTGGGAATAATCACCGGAGAAGTCTGCAATCCATGTTAGCTTCACAGTTGACAGCCACTGAAAATATATATACTAACGGGTGACGGTATGTCCAACTGGTTGGGATACTGCATTTCTCTTCCACTACGGCAATCCTATGGCGCGGTGCCACATTTGCGGCTGAACTGATTGACTCATCCTGCGGCTGTGCTTCGATAGATAGGGCTCGAAGAGCTTGCAAATCTAAGTACTGGGCACCGAATTTGTGTCGAACAATCTTCTCCAAGTAAAACAGTCTTTGCGAGAGCTCGGAAGAGTCTCGTTCGTTATTTGTTTCCGTCATGAGAGGCTGGGATTGACCCGACGGTGGGCGTGATTGAGACCCATTTGCAACAGTAGGAATCAATTCGGGTGAATGCCGGCTCTCGAGCGACCTGGATAACACGCATTCACGATATAGCCACACGCACCTCGTACAGGGTATTCCTCCTTCACACTTCTCTTTCTGCTGGCGACACAAGTCACATCTGCGATGTTTCAGATTTGCTTATTATTTGAAATAAATGATACTTACGCGCGTGCAGCACTTTTCCTGTCTTTATCAGCGACACGGCGGAGTCTCACCCTGCACGTTCCTCTGGCCATGTTTGTTTCTGCACTAGTCCTTTCAATATGGACCACTCAACACATATAAAGCTGATACTTTCGTACAATCTGCATACGCAGGATCGAGAACGGTGAAGGCTCGAACCTCGCAAAATCAGCATTTTCTGATCTGGCTCAAGATTCAAGTGAGGGATTTTCAGTGATTGACAAGGTTCATGATGTAAAATTGAGTGTGGTTTATCGGAATGGGGTAAAACCCCGCTGACCATCGCCAACGAGGGACCCATAATCCTCGGTAGCCCTCCCGAGATGACCGTCTTCTTCGCCCGTAACTTGGCGCACGCTGGAAAAAACACTCAACGGCCTGGGACGGCCGCATGGCAGGATTGATAGGTACTCTTTCCATGAGTTCTAGGAGGCACGATAAATGGCAAGAAATGCGTGGTCTTGAGAGACAATACTCAAAGACTGCCATGACGAACTTAATTATTCGTTATGTCCTGACTAACTACGAGTAAGAACTGTAAGTTACGGACAGCTCTCAAAATCTTTCTGTAGATAACAAAATTTAATAAAAGTGCGACTATGATGGTGCTTCCTGTAGAGTACGAACTGTCCGTTTCTGTCTTTTTAATTATCATATGCAGTACTTTTTAGATAACCGTTGCTTCATTGCAACTAACTGTTAAACATGTTTTTGTTGTCATCAGCGCAATTTGTGATAATGTTAGATGTTGACGAAGTTCTGGGATAGTAATTACTAACATAATTACCAAGAAGCATTGCAATGTATGCTGCGTACCCGGCGGATAAATGCCACGTCTATCCGGTTGAAGGGCCCACCTGGTCGACACCAACGTCATTCTCAATACTATGAGATATTTCTCGAAATGACCAAATAGACCCAGAAAGTGTCTTTAAAGCTTTGCATTACTGGTCCAGAGTGAGCTGAATGAGTCCTTCATGACATTATGTTCAGACTCAATTCTCTCTTTGGTAGTTTTGAAAGCCCATGGTAATCCTGCTTGTTCGAATGAAATGCCATCACTGACCATGGCAGCTAGATTCTTGGCAGATAAGAGGATCTTAGGCATTCCGTATCCGGTAAACCCAGCAATGATGAATTGACCCGATTTTCCAGGCACCTCGCCAACATGCGGCATAAAGTCTGAGCTGTAACCCAAGACTATATCGTGAATTGTCGTTACCATCAGCTGTACACCAACCATATTTCCAATATTGACTTACTTCCTGACCAGATCTTCCTAGTTGTCATTTGACTATTTTCCCATCCACGGAAGTGACGCTGCATATAATCAGAGAAGTATGCTTCCGCCTCCTCGATCGTTTCATCATCATTGATATTGTCAAACCATCGATCCTTTTCATGCCAGAACACCTGTCTGGCCCCACCAACTATGATACTTCCATCCGGACGAGGAACTAGGTAGTCATTGTTAACTTTATCAAAACGAATCCCGTATGTGTTATTCAAGTGAGGTGTGTTAGTGCCAAGCGGGCTTTCGATATGGCTACAGATGCCTCGGACGGGTGTGATGGCATTCTTGTATTCTGGCAGGATCGATGATGCATAGGCGTTCGTAGCATGCACCACTTTCTTTGCTCTGATTTCACCCTTGGAGCTTCGCACTATCCATGGGTAATCTTTGTCCTCTGATTGTGACACTGATGAGACGGTTGTATGGGCCTGCAGGTTCAATCCTTTAGGAAGCAATTTGGCGAGTAGCTGGTGCACAAGCTTGGACGGCCAGAGGTGAGCCGCGGTATAAGACACACAACATTTCGCATTTTTGACACCGGAGATCTTGTATCAAAAACCTTGTTAACGAGGCAAATGTTGTACAACTCGAAACCGCTCACCCGCTCTGCGTCCTTCCCCGAAGCCACTGCCACGTCGCGAAGATTGACGATACCTTGTTTCTCAAGGGATTTGTATGTGGTTTCAACTTCATTGGCGTGGGTGGTATCTAAATAAACGTCGATTGCTCGGGTCATATTGAAGTCACAGTCAAGCTTTTCCGTCTCGACCAATTCTTTAACAGCGTGAACATGTGATGCCTCGAACTCGGCAAGTTGGGATGCAGCTTCTATGCCGAGAAGCTTCGCGAATTTCGGTATGTTGGAGTATGTATCAGGTTTTACGTGCCCACCATTGCGACCAGTCGCACCAGAGCAAATCTGTCTTGCCTCAAGGAGCACAATAAAAGAGGGATTAGGATTATCCTTTAGAAGGAAATACGATGTAGCGACTCCCGACAAACCTGACCCAACAATGACGATATCGGCAGAAGCTGGCAGTGTAGGGGTACTTTGATAGTCATCGAGCCCCTTTGGATCCGCATTCCAAAACGACTGCACGGGGTTTGAGGTTGGGAAACGCGACGCTTGCGTGAGAACCATTCTGAGTGAACTGAAGAAGTTTGGAAAGTTTGAGGATGCGAAATTCACGATTTGCGGATAGATATATGTCAATCAGGTAGCACGGATTTGGTGCGAACATGTAATTCTGAACACTCCGGGGCGCTGAGGCTGTACAAAATATTTCAATAAAACCATCAGGATGTTTCCCGGTTCCTTGGTCGAGATATCGGAAGAAAGGTCTTACACAGAGTGGAGTATGCTGGTCAACTAGCCGGCCGGATAGATGCCCTTCACCCGGGTAATTGTTCACCACAACCGGGATCTGGCCTCGATCTTCAACCGTACCTCGTATACCTCCTGCTCTCAGAGTGACGTCTTCGATGGAGATCTCTACATTTCGGCATTGGCGAGCTTCGGGCAAACTTGTACATCTACAGAAAGCACTGTTTCCCGAGGAAAGGAATTTGGTCCCCGATTTGGTATCTGTCAATCTGCCGGCGGAAACCTGCCAGTGCGAAGGAAATGGCATAATTGTGGACTAACCCAGAACCTCCAGTCGTCTATATAGATATTTAAAGACTGATTCACTTTCCCTCGTTCTTCATTCTTATAATTCATTGTTTTGAAACATCTCAATATTCCGTGTCTCGAAACACCAAAGGTATTAAAGAGTGAAATCAAAAAGCCCCGAGTCATTCCCACACGTTTATCAAACGCAATCAGAGAAAAAAAAATGGCCTCTCTACGCGACTATCGTCTGCTTTCATTTGATGTGTACGGAACACTAATCGACTGGGAGACTGGGACACTGAATGGCTTCAAGCCTCTGATAGAAGCCAGCGGGGTTCATCCGACGCGAAGCCAAATTCTTGACGCTTACTACGAATGTGAAAGGCTTCAGCAAAGCAAAACACCAACTATGAAGTACGCTGACTTGGTCGCTACTATCTATCCGCAGATGGCGGTGCGCCTTGGACTCCCTGAACCAACCTCAGAGCAAAGCGCTGCGTTTGGCAAGTCTGTACAAAACTGGCCTGCTTTTCCGGATACAATAGATGCACTGAAACGATTGAAGAAGCACTTCAAACTTGTTTGCTTGTCTAATGTCGATATTGAGTCTTTCAAGGGTTCCAACGCGGGCTCTTTGGAGGACTTTCCTTTCGACCTTGTGATTACCGCCGAGGAGGTTGGAAGCTACAAGCCGGACCCTCGCAACTTTGAATATATGCTTCGTGCGACCTATGAGAAATTTGGAATTACCAAAGACCAGGTGCTTCAAACTGCCCAGAGCCAGTTCCACGATCATCACGCTGCGAGGAAAATGGGAATTCGCTCCAGCTGGATTGTCAGACCTGGGTCTATTATGGGAAACCTTGATGAGCACGTGTACGATTGGAAATTCAACACTCTTGGTGATATGGCAGACGCACTCGAGAGGGGGCTCTGAACTGGTGTTAATATGTGATTGGTTTAACGTGCACCATGAGTTCCATGTCTAGTGGCACTGGATTTTCTCTACTCCAGAGTATTGAAAATCACAGTCAGATAGACGAAATTAACAAGTAACTCTTTCCCTCTTTATGAACTACTAAAACGAGGAAGTATTATCTCTGTTCTTCTGTAAGTGTATTGGAGGTCTGGGAGAGACAAGAATCTTCCATCAGGATCTCGACTAGTCGAAACGGCTTTAGGCATTGGCTTTTCAGGTAGATACTTATCAATATATCCATAATAGTACTGTCGTCGCCGAATCCACAGAAACAGGCTGGCAACTCCACAGGAGTTCGGTTCATAGTCTAGATAAGTAGTTCGCAGCAAAATTTTTCAGACTTTTTCTTGTGTGCAGTAGTTTGGTTCATGAGCAGCTCTCGACTTCACATTGGTTTCTACTAAAGCTCTGGATGAATCAGTCTAGTGGAATGGAATGATTACATGAGTCAAGTAATTCACTCATGGTGCTGTCTGTCTGTCTTCATATATTCGTGGTTAGGCTTCTGGGCAGTTGACATAGCCCCTTTTCTGTCCCCACTATGCATTTCACGAGGACCATAGTTGCGTGAAATTAGTATCTACTATTTAGTCCTGGGATTCAACTCTTGATCGGCGAATCGCGACCGTCTGGGCCATCCGCATCGACGGATGTCCCGACTGAGAAATGCTCATGGGGTTATGAATCGGCAATCCAGTGGAACTTTTGTTTCAGGCCCACATATAGATCTGGATATGATTGGCTTTCGTACAGCTCGTACACTAAACCAAAACTGGTTGATGGTGACTTGCCGTACGGCAGATTCCACGGCGTGCCTACTTCGTAGGACCCACTAGAAAGAAGTCCAATTTCTATACCTTACAATAATTCAGAGACATTATAAATTCAATGACTCGGCAGTATTTTACTATTAAAATATTTCCCGCTCAGATTCTGCGCAAAATCCTGCCTCCATCCTCATCTTTTTCACTTGTCCCTTAACTTCACCTTCACAGATTGATATCATTTTTTGGATCGCGTGGTTCGATCATATGTTCAATCATGAGTGATTCCAAAGGACAGATCGATTTTCAACTTTACCGTTATACACCCTCCATTCCCGCCGCCGTTATATTCGTTGTCTTGTTTCTCTTAACAACGGCCTATCATTTCTACCAGCTTATCAAAAGCCGTTCCTGGTACTTCAGTGCTTTTGTCGTCGGAGGAATCTGTGAGTTTTTTCCATCTTCAGGCTCTGTCTTGACGCATCAAGCCTTGGACGGACCATTCTGACCGCAAGGCCTTATAGTCCAGATAATTGGGTATATTGCACGGGCAAAGGCACATTCGGACACCAAAAGCGTGCCTATCTATTCCATTCAGACGATTCTCATTTTACTTGCACCACCTTTATATGCTGCATCGATCTACATGGTTCTCGGAAGATTAATTCTGCACCTCCGCGCCGAAAATTACAGTATAGTGCCATTGAAATGGATGACAGGCATTTTCGTGACGGGTGATGTGATTGCATTCGTAATGCAGGCAGCAGGTACGTCATATAGCTCTCTTACCAGGGTCTTCATCATGTCTTCTATATTTCAGCATAGTAACGAGGCAATTTGTAGGAGGAGGGATCATGGCTAGTGGCACAATCAGTGCAATGAAGACCGGAGAACACATTACTATTGGCGGTCTCTGTGTGCAACTCCTGTTCTTTTCAATTTTCGTGCTTACGGCTGTTGTCTTTCACAGACGTATACGCTCAGGACCCACACATCGAACCTCTGAAGCAAGACAGGACCATGGACTGCGTTTCACAAGTACCTGGGAGTCTGTCCTTTGGGGACTGTATATTTCCAGCATTTTGATTTTGATTCGATCTGTTTTCCGTCTCATAGAATACGCGCAAGGGAACAACGGCTATCTCATCAGCCATGAGGCTTTCATGTATGTCTTCGACTCCACACTTATGTTCTTTGCGATGGTAGCGATGAACGTCTTTCACCCGTCTGTTATATTGTCTTCGCCCCACAAGAGCGGCCGTGATTCGTTTGCAGTTTTGAGATCTCTGTCACGGGCACAGTGAAATAACTTCTGATTGCGATCCAATGCGCCTGGAGAGAAGACGAACGAAAGGAAAGCGGAATGTTTGAAAGAACCATGCTAGTCTCGTACTATTCACATAGGTTTATGAGAGTGATTGGACTGCGACGAATTATATCAAAGACGCATATCTATATATAGAAAACTGTTTCTAGAACCAGCTTAATCGAACCAGAATTTTCAATATTTGATCCCAGCCCTTGAGTGGTATCATGTATTTAAATGCGCGGAGCTACCTATAGTCCTAGGGGACACTCTCGACTTCGACCAAGCCGCAAATATTCTTTGGCCAAACAACCCACGACTTTAGTTCAGGAGGCAAAGCCTCCGTAATTTCAATGAGGAGTGCCTTGTACCAACCATGCAAAAACCAGTAGCCATCAAGATGATGCAGAATTACGCAGTAGTGTGCTAGAAGTACCAATGAAAGAGGCGACTGTTGTGTGAAGCGATGAATGGATTCTCCCTGAAGCATAATTGGCCACACAAAAGCTGCTCCGGGCTCCAATGGTTGGTTCGCGACACGCATAAAATTAAATGCCGTCCCTAACTTCGCCAAAGCATCCAGGTACTTATTCTGTTCTTGGGTGTCGGAGATTTGGCTTATGATGAGGTTCTCCAAGTCAGAAAATCGCGATTCTTTCAGTAGGTTGGTATTGTGGTGACTTCAGTACGCGTCAGTCAGTGCTCGATACAGATCATATATTAGGTGTGTTCATCTCATGTTAATGGTACCTTGATAGATCAATAATGAGGGAGTAATCCTCATGAAGCAAGGAGCTTAAGGAGCTGCGATGGATCTCACCCCGAAATGGGGCAAGAATAGCTTCTACCCCTCGGCACATGTTGAAAAGTTTAATGAGCATTTCAATTTGTGACGGCGAGTTTCCTTGGTCTGGTTGAGGGTATTTTTCCATAGCAGATTGCGCGCAGACATGAATCGCGATAAGAGAGGAAGCTCCGAACAAGGGTACGCAGTTCTCTGTTGAGATGTTGGCAAGTTTCTCCCTAAAGCGAGCAAGACATTTGTGCAGATGAGTCGTTGACAAGGCTGCGTAGTCATCATGCCTTTTCTTGCTGCTCGAGGAATCCAAATGCAGAGCTGAAAGTGCGAGCAAGCCATGCATGAGGTAGTCGCATGAATAAGCCTCCCTCGGAAGGGCGAGTGCCCAAGCATCTTGGATGTCGTTGCGACAGGAGAGCGTCTTGGCAACTGACGTGCTGAAGTGATGCATCAGCTCAAGGTCTCGGGCTTCAAAGTCTGCGGTTCTGGGCAAATTACTCAGGGATGTCCCTGCAAGTGATTCCATGGTGCCAATCACTGAAATGGAGGCAACTTGATCTAATTTTGATGCTCTTGGGCGAACTGGGCTCCGTTTTCGAGTCCCTAAGTTTGTCCGATAAATGCAGTCACTCTGGTACTTGACACAATTGTGACAAGGTTGTTGTTCATTACACTACAAGAAGAAAAAGGTTAGCTCGAAACAATGCGAAGACAAAGAATTTGGGTTGAATACTTTCACTCGCCGTCTCTTACACTCGATGCAGCCATTACGTGATTTCTGATGAGGTCTTCGAATCGGCATGGTGAGTTCTCGGTCTTGCCCTTGCCGCCTAGTCAAGGAACAGATTATCCACGCGACGGACTACTTTAGATCCGGCCACGTGACTAGAACTGAGGTTGTATGATAAACAAAATCACTGAGTGGACGTTGTACGGCGCACCAATGGAAACATAAGAGGGTTAAATTGTGCTACTTTGCCCCTTTCCAACCAATTTGCAGGTCCGAACGAATGACTAATCTAGCTTGGCTAAAATATCTAACTATTCCAGAACCAATCGGCACGGTAGATATTCCACTCCGGACTCCAGCGGGCCTGCGTTGTAGAGATCATTATGTCGAAGCATAGAAAAGTGGGTATGAAAGTCCGCTGATTGGATACTTTCTAAGCTGCATTACTTACTGCTATCTCTTTCTCTTTATTTTGTATTTGCAAGGTCATTTATTAAATCCTTGGCCTTGTTACCATGACGAGATCGGGATTTATACCGGCCGTTCTCCGTAAGTTTTACTGTGCTTCTCTCTTGATATCAGACATACTCGGAGATATACAGCGTTAGAAGTCTCGCTTGAATGAAGAGCAGTGGTTTACAGGATTAACAAGCAACAAAGCTTCGTATATGCTGACACTTGAACACAGTTTCTCCTCGAACATACCCTGTAATATCTTTTTCGTAGTTCCCTTGTTTTTATAGTAGTCATAATCTAGTCCATGATAACACTACCTGGCAAATGATTTAGAGTTCAGTTACCTCGCAATTTAGCAGCATAGTTCGTGGGAGGCAGTGATCACCTTCCTGATATTCAGCGCAGAGTTGGTTTTAACGGGAGCATGTACCCGAATCCGTGGGATTTGATAGTACTTAGTAGCCTGTTTCGGCTGTGTACTCGGTCCGAGATGCAGTACGAGATCGTATCGCAAGTGACCTGAGAGAATTCACTTTTGAGGGGGGGGGGACATGAGTTATCTCTAAGTGCCTGCAGTCCTATCTGGGGGGCTATAAATATGACTGTCTCTGATAAAGCTCTGAAACAATTGCTTTCCCCCTTTTGGCTCTTACCACGCATGATCAGAGATAAAACTGCTTTAGTTCACCGCTGTTTATCGACTTTATTCACTTTTTAGAGAACTGATCTCAATCATCACAGGAAAAAAGATGACAGCTTCACCCAGATTCGTGAGCCCATGGCTACCAAAGACAGTGTTGCCCTCTATCTTGTTTACTGGAGCCAAGCTAATTGATCCTGTGGATGGGCGAGTGCATCCAAATGCCTCGATGCACATGAAAGAGGGCCTTATCCATGCCGTTTCGCTATCTGGAACGCCAATAACAACAATCGAAAATACCACATCTATCAACCTTGAAGGTCGATACATCTGTCCCTGAATGATTGACGCTCATGTACATATTTCTGCCGTACCAGGAGAAATAGACGCCCGCCACGTTATGACAATGCCGGGGTCCGGATCCCTGCTACGGGTGACATACGTCTGCAAAGACATGCTATACCGGGGGTTTATATCAGTTCGAGACTGTGGTGGAGTGTCTGGCGCCCTGAAACAAGTCTGTGCGGAGTGGCTTATCCCAGGGCTATGTCTTTTTATCAGTGGCCATGCTCTCAGCCAGACAGGCGGCCATGGCGATTTTCGTCATCAGTACAATTATTTGTACTGCTCTTCAAATTTTCTATCCGGGCTTGGTCGCATATGTGATGGAGTGCCGGCCTGTCTTGCCGTAACCCGTGATGAGCTCCGCCGAGAAGCGGACTTTATCAAAAAAAATAGGCAGTGGAGGGGAAGTGAGTTCTACAGACAGATTAGAGAACCGCTACTTTTCCCCAGAGGAAATAAGGGCGATGGTTATGGTAGCTAAGAATGCCAACACGTGCGTCATCTGCCACGCTTATAGCCCGGAGTCAATCCGAATCGCTATAGAGAATGGCGTACGAGGGATCGAACATGGCAACCTTCTAGGTCGGGAGACTGCCCTACTTTTAGCAGAGAAAGGCTGTTACTTGACGCCAACACTAATTACCTTTTTTCAATTGGCGATCCGGCAGTCGCACATTTCCTACCTCCAGACTCACGCACAAAGAACATCGATGTAACGAATATGGGACTCGATGCTCTCCAGTTCGCGAAAGAGTGTAATGTTACTATGTACTATGGCTCGGATCTTCTGGGGCCTTTGGGTAAATATCAAAGCCGGGAATTCGGATTGCGCTCGCAGGTCTTGTCTGCTCTGGATATTTTGCAAAGTGCAACTATTAATCCGGCTAAGACGATGGGTCAGTCTCAATTGGGGCAGATCAAGCCTAGCATTTTTGCAGATCTGCTAGTGCTTGAAAGCAACCCACTCGACGACATCACCATCTTCGAGCGTTCCGAAGAGATTCAGCTTGTGATGAAGGAGGGTAGAGTATGTCGCAGTAGTATCGAAGGATTACCGGGACTTTTAGACACTTCCATGCAGCTTTAGTTAGTTTAACCTCCTGAATACAACTAAATTCTCACCGGTCCTGTCAGTAACGATCATAGTGGTAGGAATAGATCTTAGTTTGAACGGCAACTTGAATTCCGTATATCCTAATTGCCAATTCGAATGGCGTTACGAAATCCTAGTCGCTATAGCCACCACCTCCACCCACAGAATACATTATTTCCACATAAAATGATGCGATTTTTATAATGTTTCATCACCCTATTAATCCTCAAATTGATAATATTATTGAAAATTACGAAGCTTAATATATTATGAAGAATTGTTTAGTTAATATCTATTTGAAATCTGAGGACTTGACAGCAGGTAGTTGTTGGGATACTAGTAGTATGATTTTTAGTTTCGTGATCATGATGTTATTCAAAGTTGAAAGTTAAATATAGAGACATATAGCTACTTGACATTAACGATACATACCTCTTGTTCTTGAGCCAATTACATACGATTACCAATATACTTATCCATTATTATTGGTTCGAACGACTAGAAACAAAAAAGACTCAATAGCCATCAGATAGTGGCTATCTTTCAGTGGAAAGATACTCTCTGATATCTGTATTATGACTTTTGGATTATCTTATAAATATTATATATTATGTATCAGCTAGAATGCTCTAACATGTTACTAATATTGTGTAAAGAATATAAACTCCAAGAAATAGGATTCTGGGTGCTGGATGGGTGTTTCATGGGGTAATGGAGATCAAACCATATTAACGAAATGCACGCTGACAGACAGTTGAAATTGAACTGAGAATAGATGTAAAATTGCTCGCTGAGGAGATATATGAAGAAAGCGAAATATGAACTGTATTCCTAGGACGTGGAGTTGCCTAATTGTTGCCTTGTGTCTAGTCGTCTATTCCGCCACGCACTCATAACCCAACTTGCAACCGGAGAGATTCGCAGTACAGATCATACATTTCCACGATCCAAATTACACCATCTGCGAGAGAACAACTTCCAGAGCAGTCAACAGGAGATCAATGTGAGGCTCTTCGAAGATCAGCATGGGGCGTAGCCGAATGGTTCGCACGCCACAGCTGCCAATGTTGATGCCTCCCTCACGCATTCTCCTTATAAGAGTGCTTGAATCGGGTGTATCAAATGCAATATAGGTTGCCATGCCTTTTCCGCGGAGATTTTGAATCAATGTGGGATATATAGTTGCCAAAGTCGCGAGCCTATCGTATAGCACGGCACCAACTTGAGCCTACTCGGAAGGAAAAAGTGTTAAATTCAAGAGGGTACCAGATCAAGTGCATGGGACTTACGGTCTTTTCCACAAGCTTCTTACTGAGAATCTCGTCAATGACAGCGTTGCAGATCATAATTCGCGCGGCGTCTCCCATCCATCTGGTTGAAATTGTTAACGCCCTTCCATCTGCCAAAGTAACCAAAACTTGTTGGCATTGCAGTACTCACGTGTTGAACTGTCGATAAGCTTTATCAGGACGGAGTTGATCATTGCTAAAGAAATAGCCCGCGGTCTGGGCCTTCTTAGAGAAGGTGATGATGTCCGCGGGAGAGGGTAATTGCCAATGTTCATGAGCCCAGAACTTGCCCGTTGCTCCAAAACCAGTTTGAACCTCATCCACAATAAGAATAATTCCATACGCCTTCGTGAGTGCCTGCAAACCCTGGAAGAATGCTGGGGAGGCGTGATTATCGCCTCCTTCACTTTGAATAGGCTCGACGATAATGCCGGCCACAGGGCAGTGCCAGGAGGAGATGATGTTTTCAACTTCTTGTAAGCAGCGCTTCTCTTCCTCCTCGTTCTCTTGATGGTATGCCTCTAGAGGATATTTGAGCTGGGGGAAGGTTGCCTGCGGCCATTTGAAGGCAGGGATATCTAACTTATGGACAGGCTTAGAACGGGTGGTAGAGAGACTGCCAAAACTCCGACCATGGAAGGAGTTCCGGAAGCTCAAAATAGCCAAGTCAGGGGAGCCAGGGGCTTGGTTCTTCATAGAAGTTGCCTGTTCGTATTCAGTCCATGGGTTGCCGGCTCGCTGCTTTCGGCGATAGGCCATAAAGACAGCTTTGAAGGCGAGATCATTCGCCTCAGATCCAGACTGCGCGGTGAATACTTGTGTGCAACCTGGGGGTGCCGCTCTCATCAAACCATCGCGTAGAATAGAGAGCCATTGGCTTGAAGGAAAATTTCCCACAGCAGGACGATTAACGAGAGCAGATATGATCTCTGGTGATTGGGCGGCTTTGATTAATCCCGGATTATTATATCCCACGGGAATAGAGGCGATTTGAGCATACACGTCCAGGTAAGTGTTGCCGTCAATGTCGGCGATACTGCAGAAGGTCATAAACAATTGCTCGAGAGGATCTCAACAGGTGTATTACTTACAAGTTTCCAGAACTCTTTTCGTAGTCAATGACCATCTGAACAGTGCGAGAATCGATGACAACATCAAGTTCATCCTTGACCTTGAGCGTCGCAGGGCCAGGGACTGTTGTCGAGACTGAGGGAAAGGCGGGCTCAGGTACAGCAGACATGGTGATCAAGCGGAAAAATGAACTTATGGGATAGCCATCTTTGTGGTCTGATGTGGTGTTATAAATTCAATTAAATTCAGTCAGTACGGGACATCCGTGTGTGGCACTATTCCATCCACTCGGCCCGGTGGATTGCTGGGAATGTGATCGGAAAAATTTCCGGTCGAACATAGATTTAGGTAAATAATGCCTTGGAAAAGCGGTACTCGGATCCGGGGGCAAGATGCGGTCGAAACTGAAGGGGGTGAATTGTGGTTGACGCAGTTTCATGGTGGAGCGGATGGGGTTTCAGTGCTCGGGTACCAGCACCCGAGGACTATCCCGTCTCGGTTCCAAAGCGAGCAATCATCAAAGGACGGCTTTGAGGGATGATTTCTTCTGAGATACGAGATTTAGATATTGAAGAAAAGCTTTTTTTTTCCAATTGGCAAACCTTAGTCTTTTCCTTCTTCATCTACCACTCCTTTCGATTGTACTTGTCATGGCTTCCAGGACTCGTGTCTTGTTGATCGGATGTGGTAGCGTTAGCACCATTATCGCCTTGTGTCTTCAGAATAGAAACTTGACAGAAGTATCTTGCGTTCTTCGCACCAGCTATGCCACGGTTAGAGAAAGAGGGTTCGAAATCAACTCATGCGATTATGGATTCATTCGAGGCTGGCGTCCAACGGAACGTGTGTGAAAAATCACTTCACTTCCTTCTCCCAACAGCAACAAATGTATTCACTGAAAGTTTTGGATAATGTCCCTTATGTGTCAAAGAGTAGCGACATGCCATTTGATTATATTGTGTTATGTACGAAGAATGTACCCGATGCTGGCCTCTCACTGTGCGAACTCATATCCCCCGCGGTTTCTGTGGGCCACTCGGTAATAGTCCCAATCCAAAACGGACTAAATATTGAGAAGCCATTCTTAGCTCAGTTTCCAGACAACATTGTGTTATCTGGAGTGAGCCGAATTGATGCTCATGAGATCTCGCCTGGTGTTATCGAACAAAAAGATAATGATAACTTACGCATTGGAATCTTCAACAATCCTCGATTTGACGAGGCCAGCCAGGAAAATGCGGCATATCTGTTCATCGAGGCTTACAACGCAGGTGGATTGGAAGGATGCTTTTATGAACCACATGTGGCGCTTGACCGCTGGTGCAAGTTGGTCTATAATGCAACTTTCAATGCCATTAGTGCGTTGACTGGAGTCAACATGGGGGACCTGTGTCTGGTAAATGGCATCATCAATGATCTGTTGGTTCCCGCTATGAATGAAGTGGTGCATGTAGCAGAAACAAAGGGGTTCCATGTTCCCAAAGAAATCATTCATGACACTCTTCATGCAATTGATATCGAGCAAAGAATATGTACCAGCATGCAGATGGACGTGGAAAAGGTGAGTATAAGCCAGCTTATATATGAGTCCTGGAAATTTTGCACAGCTAACTACTATATCCGTGTTTGACAGGGCAATTTCATCGAGCTTGAGGTTATTCTTGGAGAAGTGATTCGCGAGGGTCGGCTAGCAAACGTAGACATTCCGATCTTGTCGACATTATATTCTCTTTGTTCGATATTACAAGCAAGAGTCAAGCGATCAAAGGGTTGGGTGGATTGATAGAAATCATTGTAAAACACCAAAAGGAGAGATAAGATTCTAACAACAAAATGCCGATTATTGTGGTGGCACTAATATGGATTTCGATATCGATGGAAAATGTGTCACGTCTTTTAATCCACAGGAGAATTGCTGATAATTCTCCAGACAAGAAACCTGACGATTTACAACAGCATAGAACCTCGAGATTGATTTCCAGTCATAGATGTGAATTGAGGAATCCGTCCTAGTACAATGTAACATATCACAACATCTCCAATTTTCTAGGAACTGTTCTGGTAGCTTTTGAAACCCCAGCATGCTTGGAGAAACGTAGCAAGCGAGAAACTATAGTAGGCCTGTACTACAGCCACAACACGTTCGCATTTCTAGGTTGTCTTGCTTTTCTTCGGAGCCGTAGATAAAAGGATATTCTCTTTTACTTTCCTTAAAAAATTCCACCTAGCGTGATAGTCTTCACATTCTGGAACTCCTCAATCCCGTATCTGCTTCCTTCGCGCCCGAAACCGCTTTGCTTGACGCCACCAAACCTATGAAGTAATCAAGATTAGCACATCAAGTAACGACACGGAATCGGATGCGGGAGTAGGGAGAATGATGAGACATAAACTTACGGAGCAGACACATCGCTTACAGACCCTGTGTTGACCCCGACCATACCAACTTCGAGAGCCTCCGCCACGCGAAAGACTCTTTTGATGTTATCACTGAAGATATACGCAGCAAGGCCCACATCACATCTGTTGGCAAGCTGAATAACATCTTCTTCAGATTCAAAACAGAAAATTGCTGCGACAGGTCCGAAAGTTTCTTCAGAAGCGATGCGCATGTCTTGGGACATATCTGCTAGGACCGTCGGCTCAAAGAATGTGGGACCTAATTCAGCAATGATTTTTCCACCAACAAGAACAGATGCACCCTTGGAAGTTGCATCTGCAACGTGTTCAGCGACCTTCTGTGCCGCTGCTTCGTGAATGAGCGGTCCATGAGTCACATCTTGACGGAATCCTGGCCCAACTTTGAACTCCCGAATACGCTCGACAAGTCGCTTCCCAAACTCTTTGTAGTGAGAACGGTGGATATAGATACGGTTAGCGCAAACACAAGTTTGCCCGTTACCTCGGAATTTAGAAGCGATAACTGCAGTGACTGCAGCGTCAATGTCGTCTATGTCATCGAACACGATAAAAGGAGCATTACCACCGAGCTCCCAAGATACACGCTTCACGGTTGAAGAGGCCTGTTCCATAAGGAGTTTACCAACCCGAGTAGAGCCAGTAAATGATACCTTCTTGATTTCTGGATGAGTAGTTAAAGTTTGGCCAACCTCAGCAGTATTCGCAAGTGCAGTGACTGTATTCACAACACCTTTAGGAATACCAGCTCGATACGCAAGCTCCATCAAGGCATTAGCAGTAAATGGAGTCTCCCCAGGGCTTTTAGCAACAACAGTGCATCCTGCTGCCAGGGCTGGTCCAATCTTGCGTGTGATCATAGCCGCTGGAAAGTTCCACGGCGTTATCAATCCACAGACGCCTACAGGCTCTTTGATCGTCAGGACTCGGTTACCTTGAACGGATACGGGAATGGTATCGCCATACAGCCGGGGCGCTTCTTCACTAAACCACTCGAGAAAGGCTGCAGCGTATTTGACCTCACCTTGGGCTTCCGTGAATGGTTTTCCGTTCTCCCAAGTTATCAGCGTAGCGATGTCATCCAAGTTTTGAAGAATGAGATCATACCACCGCCTCAGCAGTCGTGCTCTTTCGCGCACCGGTGTATGACGATAGACGGAAAAGGCATTGAACGCAGCCTTGATAGCTTTCTCCGTGTCCACGGCATTGAATTCTGGACATCTTCCGATAACCTTACTGGTAGCGGGATCTATATCCTCTTCGTTAAAACCAAAGTCAAGATGCTGTGGTGACTGGTCCCACCTGTAACTTCGAATGTTTTCTCTGATTGAGCAGAAATCCATTCGCCGTTGACATAGCATTTTTCGATAAACAGAGTCTTGTCTCGAAGCTGAAGATTCGGTCAGCCTTACTACAATATGGCATTGCTACTGGCAAAAACTTTATGACCTACTTGTGGGACGGGATGGTCCATGGTGAAAGATCTGACTCCCGTTCGAGAATGCAACTTGTGCGGGAAGTTTCGAATAGCGAGGCAGGTATAGCGTGTAAAATTCTGTGGGTTTAACAAGAAAATCATCTCGAAATATAATTCCATTTACTGTTCCCTCGGGTTTCAAATATCCATCGCAGTTCGCATGTAGCCGGTTCTATAACTTTCCGGGGGATTGGAGCCGGCCTGCGAGCAACCTTTCCCGGCTGGGATGCTCTGAATACACTTCTGAGCCTACTTCCGGCCCGAGCCCGGAAGAAGTCTACTGGTGTTTTCAACACAACAGGAGGGTGCGGCACAACTGGGCTCTATCATGACTCTTTCTGATTGGATGGCTTAGATGGCTTTTGGCATATCCGGGTGCATGTACCCGACCAAATGGAGCAGCTGGTAGCAAAAGTAGGACCGAATTCATGATTTTGACGTCATCATCTCGCCAGTAAGGATTTACTTGGAAAATCTCTCCTTGAAGAAAGTATGCAGGTGTTTTGAGTGGCCTGTAAGGGTTCCATATGGTTTCGAATTTCGTGAGAGGTATTTTGTGAAGCTAAGAGTAGGTCGGGCTACGAGCGGTGGCTCTCACAAGATCAATCTTCAATCTTCAATCTAGATACCGGGAAACACTAGCTTGCAGTTTATCTCAATATGGTTATGTAGACAAGATGTACACGTTAATTCATTTTTCAGTCTCCAACGCATCCGCCATATCTCCTAATGTGTCGAAACGCCAGTCATAAATATTTTCCGCCATATTGCCCATAGTAGCACCAGGTCGCTCGATCCAGACAGACTTGATGCCAATCTTCTTCGCAGGGTGGTGGTCATGGAACTGGCTTTGAGCAGTTTGAAGAACTTGTGAAGGCTGGATATCAAAGGTCGTCTTCACTTTCTGCACCATGTACTCGAAGTTCTGCAGATCTGGTTTATAGGAACCCACATCTTGAGCGGTAATGATCAGGTCGAATTTGAATCCCTGCAAGCTGCCTGCATTGGTTTTGGCGAATGATGCACGGTCAACATTGGATAGAACAGCGATCTTATAACTCTTTGAGAGTCGCGTAAGCGCATCAACGGTATCGGGAAATGCAGGCCAGTTGCCAACAGACTCTCCAAAGGCAGTGCTTTCTGCCTGAGAAGGCGCCGTCAGTCCTAGACGCTCGGCAAATTGTGGGTGGATGGTTGTCAACAGTTCGCAATAAGGCATATCAGGAGACTTGCTCTGCTGCTCCCTCTCAAGTTTATGGTAGACCGTGAGTAGATGCTCTCGGGAAAATTGAGCATTATTCTTGTCCAAGGTCGGCTGGAAAGCAGCAAGGATTCCACCCTCCCAGTCCACAAGTGTTCCGTAGACATCAAATGATAGCAAGCGGTAGTCGGAAAGTTTCGCCATTATGCGGGTTTAGATTGAATAGAGAAAAGGAGATCGGATCAAGGCTTGGAAATCAAGAAGCCTAAGAGGATGTGACATGCGACCTCTTTAAATGTGTTAAACAGTAACGGGTGGCTCGCATTCCGGGTACACCGACCCGAGTATCACTATAGTTAACTGGATTGAGTTCGCCACATTCACCGCCGGGGAATGGATAGAACCAAACACACGTCTGCGATGAATTCCCCGGAACGAGACAGACTAGAAATCATCTTTCTGCGTTTTCTGTTCCGACTCGACTACAAGCAGCTCTCCCAGTCAAAAGTACCCGATAGGTATGTCTTTCGCGTCTGGTTAGACATCAAAGTGTCCTTAATGGACTGGAAAGATACGGGACTTCTGTTTATGGGAAAATTTCGCATTCTCGCCAATCAAACGCGTCATAAGGATAATGGGGAAGTGATCGAAATGGAGATATATATTAAGAAGTTCATGTTAATGGAAGGAAGGTAAAAGGAACAATCAAAAACAGTATCTGTGTTTGAACATATCAAGGAAGTATTTCTATCAATACATGGCTGTTGCTAAAAATATTCTCTATTCTTTCAAGTTTGGTTTTGACAGAAATGGAAAATGTGGCATCCAAAAAGTAGAATTCGACTAGTAGGGCCTGGACTTTACTAAGGGTGCCAGTTTGCAACCTCCCGCTTCAATGCCTTTTTGATCTTTTCAATCATCGTGTCCTCCACGATTCCTTCCTGCCAAGTAAATCCTAATGCGAGCTTTCCATCTCGGCCTGTTACAGCACTCACCTTTATTGCGGCACTGCATGCGCTAGAGCTCTGACTGAATAACATCCCCTCGATCCGAACACTAGAATCCGCCCTCTGATCTTCAGTTTCCCCGACATTAGAAAGCTCAAAGGATCCCATTCTTTTCTTGCCGAGTTTTTGTTTCATCCAAGCATGCATATCTGGAATGCAATTCAGATATGCAACTTGCATATCTCTTCCTTTGCCTGCGACGGCCTCGGCAATTGCTGCTTTGGTTCGGTGGGCTTCTTTCCAATCAAATGATTGTCTTCGGTGGTAAATCACTGATAATGAACCAACATAGCACCCCAGGCTAGTACAAGTTATCGGCATCGGGAGAAACCGCCGCAGGGAAACCGCACAGTCACCTTGCAAGATTGTGTATTCAGACGGGAGAGAAACGAAAATGCTCTGCGCAATCAGGGCCTGTAGTGTTGCCGTTACAGAGCTCTGATAAAGCTTGCTCATAACCTTGATTTCCCGTGTCTCGGACTCGGAAAACAAAAATGAAGAGAATCGAGTCTTCACGGGTATAGCTTGAGGTGCGGCTGTCCAACTTTCAGAGCTAGGCTCTGAATACGTGCTTTGCGATAAGCAAAAGCTAGGAGATATAGGAAACTCATACAAGTCTTCCAGTGATGGAAGAAGGGCCGTGTCAGGACAAAATAGAGTGTCTCTCGAGGAACTTGAATCAAAGTATTGGTTCAGATTTTCCTCCAGTTCCTGATGGAGTGAAAGAGCGCTCTTTGTGTCCATGATGGAATGATGGAACACGAGAATCAGAATGAAACTATCAGGAATATCTTCGCTCTTGAGAACACGTAACCTCCAGAAAGGAGTACTGCAGCTTTTCGAAGCCTCAAAAGGGGTATTGTGCTCTTCTTCCAGTATCCTGTCCACAGACTGTCTCCAATCAAAATCCGCAGGAGGGAGGTTATAATCCACGAACGTGACAGCCTGTTCATTCTCTATCTTGCGGGGTCGCACGAAGTAAGGCTGAGTCGTATTCACGTCCCATGGAATGGCTGAGAGTATTGGATGTTTTGCCACGAGGGTTTTCAAAGCATAGAGGAGTGCAGGTTTCACGTCCAGGTCGGCTGGACATTTGTAGCGAGCCGTTAGAGCCACATTCAGATAAATTCCCAGGTCACTACGAGTAGTAGAATACCTTTCAGCGTGTCCTGGACCAAAACAGTTAGAGACTTAGAAATGGTAAGTGGCCATGATGAGACAAATTTACCCAATGGCCGCAATTTTTCAAACATCGGTTCAGGGGATACTTGGCTCATGGTTATGGATTCACCTAAAGAATGTATCTTGAAACTCCAATGAAAATTAATTTTGTATGCGTGAATTGGATTATGGGACTGGGTTATGCATTGGATTTCTATCATATCGCGCTGGTGTACCACTGCCAAAATTGTGGGCCCGGCTACGTGTACCCGCCAATAATATGTGGCGAGCCTTGCCCTTTTTGTCCACTTCGGAGATCGCTGGCGTCATTGTAAATACACACAAAGCAAACCTCCCCATAATCTCCTCGCCCCTCGTCGGACAACACATCCTTTCCCACGCAAGCTTATTATTGACCAGAAGTGCGAATACTATGCGACGCAATGGCCGATGCAAGTACTAGGGTCCAAAGGGGCAGACAAAAGCGGCCCCATATTCCGGATTTCCTAAGAAAACGTGCAGCAAAAGCGTAAGCTTCATCAATTGCAAATGAGAGACGAACGAGCTAACGTTTCCTGTTTCAGGTGTGTACCTTGTCGCCGGCATAAAGAAAAATGTACATTCTGGCGCCATCCATTAACAAATACGTTATCAAATTTGTGCATCGGTTAATCGATATCTCGTTTAGGTGCGGGAGGGGACCCGTGTACTCGTTGCCAACGATTACAGAGGGCGTGTCATTTTGATGGCAGTGGTCGCCGAGAGGCTAGTCTTCGGAACAACCCATTACAGTACTACATCTCCTCTGGATTTTTGTTCAATCAGTTTGCAAGACCACCAGTCTAACTACCGGAAAGGGGTACAATGTCACAAGAGCCAGACAACAAAGAACTGCAGATGAAGCGAATCATTACCCATTTCTTGGGTGATATTTCCTTCGAGGCAAATAATCTACAACAGTTTGCAGATATGCTCGACCGAGGCCAAGAACGACCCGATGTAGCCTCAACAGCGTCATGTGATGGTATATTGGCCGGAGACTACTCTGTAGACCCTCTATCATCGAATTTGATGCGTAAGTTTAGTTCTTTACGCAGCATTTTGGAATCTTTTTCTTAACTTTTTATTCCCAGATTATTCTGGTGAGTTGTCATATTGGAACTTCTCGAAAATGCTGGAGCGAAGGCTGCGATCTCTTGGGAACATAGCAGATCAAGGTGAAGTATGTGACGCTGGCACGTCCTGCAACAAACGATTCTTCTAAATGAAAAGTTATCACAAGATCCGCTAATGAAGACGAAGCAGAGTTCTACTCACATCGAGAAGGGGTTTTTTCGTCCCACTGCCCTTCAATCATCAGGGTCTTGTGTAAGCGTTGCAAAGACGTATTTCCCTCCCAAGCATATCGCATTATTTTTGACAAAGGTATTCTTGCAATATGCCCAAACCAACTACTTTTATTTCGATGAAACAACATTTCGCGAGAAGCTAGAATTGTATTATTCTGATTATTCAGTTCTTTCGATCACCGATGCTGGATGGATATGTACTCTTCTCATGACATTTGCCGTTGGAACGCAGTTTGCACATATGCAGACCAAGACCTTCCGGTCAACGTCTACTATCGATGACTCGCCTGATCGTCATATTGGCATGGTACTCTATCGATTCTCCTGTCGACTTATTCCAGATCTTATTACTATTGCGAATTTGGAAAGTGTTCAGGCCTTCTTGCTCCTAGGAGTTTATACGTTACCGATTGACACTTCGGGCTTGGCCTACACGTTCTTCGGCCTCGCAATTAAAATGGCAGTTCAGAATGGCATGCATCGCAAGCTTTTCAATACTAGCATTGCCCAAGAAACTATTGAAGTACGAAATCGCCTTTGGTGGTCCGCATATTCACTTGAAAGGTAAGACGCCGTCACCACTTCCAAACAGGAAAGACTTCAAAGACTAGGAGCCTTAAGATCTGAATCTCCCATACAGTCGCATAAGTGTGCTTCATGGAAGACCCGTATCTGTATCACATTGGGAAATCGATACACCGATGCCGACGGAACTGCCCTCTCTTCGCCCAATTGGGCATTCATCCAATCTACCTAATTTTATTTCTACGGTGGTCCTTACAAACTATCTGTCAAATATTTCGGAAATAATCAAGTCTCTACGGCGTTGTCAGCCGTACAGAAAGAGGGGCATCATACGTCAACTTGCAATTACTCGGAATCATTTGAGCTCATGGTGGGATAGTTTGCCTACCGAAATCCACTGCCGAGACCTCGATCCTGGCGGGTCATTCTTTCATTGCAATGTCCACCTTGCAATATATCATGCTACGATATTGATCTACATCGGGCGTCCGTTCATATTTCAAGAATCGTCTGGACCGCATGGCCCCCAGTCGACTAGTGATGGCACTGCCATGCTAGATGATACCTCGGGAATAGCGGATACTCTCCGAAGTGACTCATTGCATGCTGCGTTCACGGTTATCGAGCTATGCCAGTTACTTCAGGATTCTATCGGTTTAGCACGTGTTTCCTATACCGAGTTTAACGGATGCCGTGCCGCTCTCCTAGCGCTCATTGCACATAGTATAAAAAACCCGACACGCAGGACATCTCATGTTCTGACTCAGGGTATATCTTTAATTCGGCAGATGTGCGTTACCCTTGAATCTGCTCGATCTGAAATTGCTGTCATCGAAGCGCTGGAGCAAGCGAGACAAAGGTTATATAATAATCTCGACTTGGCCAAACAGCCCTCGTCGGACGTAGCGACAGGCTATGATCAATTCACAGAATGGGCAAAATTGTGGCGAAATGATAAAATGGATGACGGCGGCTTTTTTGGCCCTGCAGACTTTGAAATACCATTTGATGAACGCTCCCATGACTCCGTTCCATCTTTTGATGGATTTCTTTCCTCGTTTCCTTCCGAGCTGGAGGAGTTCTCCGTTATTCCTGGGCTGAACTGGGAATTACCGGCAATGGACGAGTGGCGGAAAATTCCACAATCTGTTGAATCTGATTGGATGATGGAAAATACTACCTAGATTTGGCATGCTTTTATGTTCATCGCAGATCATTGACCAAATTCTCAGTTCATCTACTCGGTGGCCGATTACGTTAACGTGGAACTTATAGCCTTAGAAACCAGGCAACCTATTACACATCCCCCTAATCCCTACTACACTATAGTTAGATAACTATGTAATAGCGGGACGAGTCTCTGCCGCCCACTGGACCGTCTACTACGGGGTACACGGAAGAAAGGCGCGGAATGAGACCCATTTCCATGCATCCTATGACAGTAGTAGTAGTAGCCACCTGCACTATATCCCCTGACGCTCATGCTACGCAGACCCACTTACATCTTGATTTTTGGCATGCCCCCGCCTCTGATCCAAAAAAATTTCACCATCTGATCTAACTATTTTGCAGTATATTAAAATATAGAAAATTCCAAAAAATAAAAATAAAAATAAAAAATAGTTTTATATTTATTTAGATATCTAAATTCAAATTATAAAAAAAATAGTAATTATCTATCTGATTGGAAAATATTGAAATTTGAACAACAACAGTAAAAAAATAGTGCAACTGTTGTATATATATATATATATATAATTGATAGTAGAATAGAAATGGTAATTTTGGTAATTTGCCATCGTTAATAGATTAATTACAGTACAACCAAAATTACTGGCATTAAATAATGCAAAGTAGTATCCACTTTTGAGCCGGTTGAGCATGTTCATGCCCAGGTCTAATCACAGAAGATATTCTCATCCCTTCTCACCCTGTTCTCACCCCTCTCACCCGCACTCATCATAACGCAAAATCTGACACTATTTTAAGATCCAGGGCTCTTCGGTTACTGACTGCGTTTAGTATGTGGCTTAAGTACGGCTGAGCGGACGGGAAGCCCTGTTCTCCACACCCTATGGTCGTATGTACTATTTCTCGATTAGTTTAGAACTATGTTCAATATTGAGAGAAGCTAATAAAGTAGCTACTTGGATATAGACTGTGCTCTCCACACCTTATGGTCGTCTGTACTAGAATGTGTGTAAGCACCGCAGTTGCGGTTCCTAACGTTACCATCATGAGTGAAATGTTGTATTTCCTGTACGCCTCATAAGTCGCTCAACTCTTTGACCTGATATGTATAAACCAGAGTTTATCTTCATAGACACGCGTCAAATCCTCATATCAACCCTTTGATCGATGCAGTGCCAACCGGAGATTTGGGAACAACGGCATGGATGGAACGAGTCTGAGGCAGCCACGCCGAATTCCCGCTTTTCCTCGAAGAACCGCGTCCGTGAGTCCTAATGGGCTCGAAAGGGGTGCTTCAGACGGCCTCTGTTTCAGCAGGTCGATGTTGGCCCGAGTAGAGAAAGTTGCTCTTCTTTCTCGGCTCCTCATTTCTTTCCATTCATACTCAGGGCTTCTTTTCCATTTTCTGATTTGCCAAGATGTTTGTTTTCTGGAGGCACTGTTTGTTTTATGAGTTTGAACATGAATTATGATATGATCGGATTCCACTTTCTTACGTTGCTTTCGTTTGCGACGACTGTAATGTTTACCTATTATTCTTTCCGTAAGCTAATACTGAATGGCTATGTCAGTTCTCAGAGACCCCAAGCTCCCTTCCACTGGATACAGTTCTTGATCCTATGGCAAAGAAAGAAGGGTGGAATTCTCTTTGGTGGATCAGTTTTGTTGTCTATGTATCCTGGCGTGCTAATCCCAAGTGCAATGCCCAGGTGAGAGAAAATGATGGCAGGTTCACTGTCCCGTCTATATATAGAATAGATATTTTCAAGCTTTTCTGATAACAACGGTATGTTGCTCCAGAACATGGAGATATGTAAACAGCTGACGGACAGGACAGTCGTGACTCCGGCTTCCCAAGACTGTTTGGATCGAGGAACAAAGTGGCACTATTGTTAAGAGACCGGACTTGAGGTGGCTAAATCTAAAAGGACACAGGACAGCGACTTCCCAAAATCTAATCTCGATCATATTTGAAATCGAGCATGATGACTATCGTTAGTGTCTATTCTTTGTTGATATCTATTCTATTCTGTCCCCAATTATCAAATATAGGCCCCAGATCTAGACAGGGCCTACCATCGTACCTTCCCTAGTATGGATTCCTTCCTAATATTCCTATTCACCCTCGTTCTTTCCTTCTTAGGCATATTTTATACATACCTTCCTCATTCACTGTGATTTGGACAAGACTGTTTGTTTGTTTATGTATCCTTTTCTCTTCTTTGTTCCTCAAACTTCTAACAACAGTCTGTCCCAAAGCCCGAGCTTAAGAGATTCCTTGATTTACTAGTCACAAATTCTGTGTCACGATGAACAAGAAAAACGAGCCGATTTCCCTTAACGGTCAGGGGTGTTGGTCTGTTGCCAGCAACATCCCTATTACAAATGCCAATGAGGCAATCCCGAGTGCCTCCAGTTCTCGCAAAATAATGACGCTGTAAGCAAGCCCCAGATCGTTAGAATAGAAGCCAGGCTAATGAGCCGATATCTTAGAATTCACTCGAATATTTCTTCTATGAGCTGGACATCAATGAAGCAAAGACTTCCCTACTTGCGGCCACTCCTGCTACCCATGCTGATGATGTTGGTGCTACCACTGCTTCCAATGTGGTGGCTCCCGCCTTGAGCGATACAGAGACAGCATCTGGGTATCGTCTTCCTCTCGCGCCGTAGGTCAGCAAACTTATAATTTACCTTGGCGAGGAGCAGATTTAACCTTTTTCTAGTTTATCAGCCCCAATCCTTCAAACCGATCAGCTTTTCACAGACGTGGTCTCATCGGAGGAGTCCGCCAAGGAATCAGATATCCCCGCAGAATCCCATTGCTCCCCCACTGCACGTTGTCCTAGAGCCCCAATAGCTCGAACGCAAAGATTAGTACAAGATAGGTCTTGTCGTAGCATGTTTCTTTTCTCATTTTGGTCTCCAAATCGGTTACCTGGCTGCGTTTCTTTCCTTGTGTGTTGACTTGTCTCATACATAACTCGTTTCTATCAATCAACACTTTGTCAAAAATTGCAGTCAAATTCGAATAAAATTGAATTGGATTTCAATTTAATCTCGTTTGTAATGTCAATCGTGTTGATTTATTGTTCATTCAATCATCGAACGCTGAAGGTGGCGCTCTAGGGACCTCCCAGGCTCACCGAACTTGGAATTTTGTGATAGATACCTGGACATACATTATTTGACCATGGCTAACATCTTTTCGTGATGACAAGACTTTATTTTAGGCAGTACTGGGTATGGCCGTTTTGTGCAAATAAAATAAACTTTCTAGTGAGATCTAATTACACTCAAATCATGACTTTTGCACATCATCCAAGTAGGATGTAACTCGGTCAACCAGAATACGTCGCGGCTCCGCCTGATCATCATCACTCAAGGCATGAGAAGCATTGGGAATGACCATACTCCGATGATCCCAGTATTCACGTCCACTAGCATTGATAGCAGATTGCCAACGCTTCAACAAAGCCTCCTTATTCACCCAAGGCGGCACAGACTGATCCCTCCCAGAATACAGCACCAACAATTTCTGAGCAAGCAGTCCTCTCTCCGCAACCTTTCCAAACGTCTTTTGAAGCTGGGCATCACTTAAATCCGAACTAAACAAATCATCTTCCTCCGGTTTCTCAGGACTATCCGGACTAACCAGACTCAAGAACCGACGACTACTAACAGGCGCCGTAGCCGGGTATCCAATACGTCCCGTCACGGAAAGAGGAACAATAGTATCAACCGAATTATTATCCTCGTACGTATTTTCCCGCGCTTCTTTCACGGCCTTGTTATACAATTCCCGCATTGTCTCGGGACTATCTCTCGCCGTACCACACTTAACAACCCACAAGATCCCCTCACGGTCCGAAACAGGCGCTTGCATAATCGCTCCATCAATCTGTGGCCTGACGATATGCTGAACACCCTTGTCAAAGGTTGGATGAGCGGGTCGGGGATTAGGACAATTAAGATAGTGCATGACGTCCTGACTGCCGGTTGAATGACCCATAACCACAACCTTCCCGGCCCCATAAACAGGCGTTTTATATTCGCGAATATAATTGACCGTATGTGCGATTTCGTCGATATCCGTGCCTAATCTCCCCATTCCCCAGCCTCCGTATGAAGAGGAAAGAATCAGATTGAAAACCGTCCATTCTGTACCGTCTAGAGCACGGACAATGTCGCCCATGTACTCGACTGAGCCGAGACCATCACCTAGTCCACCGACGAAGATCAGGGTGTGTGGTTTCCGTGGTGAACCGCGGGTAAATTCGAAAGAGACGATACTGGAAGTCTGCAGCGGGAGAAGGAGTTGGTTAGCCGGGTGTCTGCAGATTAAGGGGTCGGGGGGGAGACGATTTACAATATGATGAAGAATTCCCGGCTGTCCGCGAGCCAGGTTTGCGAGTGCTTTGAGTTCCATATTGTGTATAAGAAAGTTGTGAATGGTCTTTTGTCTGAGGAGTCGACGCAATTGAGGAGGAGAATGTGAGTTCGGAGGAAGCGGGAGGGTTTTTTTTTTGCGGAGGAGTTCGTCACATCAGATAAGAACTTTTGGAGGGAATCAGATAAGCGGTTCAACACGGGAATTAGGGCTTGTATTTCACGTATCCACTTAATCCACTGTATTACGTGTATTGTTACAGTGCGTCCGCGTCTGTCGATGGTAAATTACACTGTCCATGTATGGGTTGGAGGCATACTGTATCCCCCAGCAGTTCATCGTTCGTGGTGATTTGGATCGACAGGTCGTACATACATCCCAAAAGTACGTGATGATCCTTGCTTTTTTTTTTCATATTTTTCAGAAAATTTCTTTACTGCAGTAAGAGTTCGTTATTATGGATAGTTTCAAGCTTTGAAAATTGGGGATTCAGGCTCGTATACTCGTGTCTTCCCTGATCTCTTTCAATATCACTATCCCTTTACTAGACTATATACGTTTATATTTTTGCTATTGAGTGTTTCTCACAGTGGATGTCTCATTGGTCTAACTTTTGATCTGCCAATGCATCCCAGGAGAGCTTGTTGCTGACGTTTACAATCAAGACATTCCTTACCGAATTTATGATTTTGAACAAAGAGCTGCATTTAGATCAGAGCTAGATGGATAATGTTGGCAAATTTCGGTTTTCATACCTAAATTAGGACGCTTACAATATATTGCTCATTGTACACTGTGTAAAAACAGGCTATAAAGCACAAAAACCATATCAATGAAGCTAAACGACGCAAACTACTATCGATGAGGATATGATTCTGGGAAATAATAGCAAAATCAGCCGGGTTAGTACAAGTTGGTAGTGCCCTAGCAGACTTCGAGTGCTGTCTATGTAATCCGGGTTCGACTCCTGGGCCTGGCCTTTCTTTCTTTTTGTCCTTTTACAAAATACGTAGCTCTAAGTACTCTATTTTTGTCGGAAAACCTGCTGATCTTCTTGAAATCTTTTTCCCTTTCTCTCTATTTACTTATTTTCTATTTTCTTTTTCATTCGGCATTTTTACAAAGTGCGTCATTGTTTCATTGCTAATATATGGCGGCTTCCTCTTTGGGAAACATCAGTACCTTTGAGTGTTATCTTCTAACACTTGACTAACCGACGATAACGCAGAAATCAATATCCAGCTACTCGCAAAGAAAGAGCTGCACCACGGTAGGGTCGATTCAACAGACAGGGAAGAGCTGAGAATTGAAAGGCTAGACTGCGGCCCAGCTATTGTATCCACGCTCACGGTCTACCGTTCTATTTGATCTATATGTATAGACTGCTATGTGAGTTAGACACTTACTCGTCAGTCTCTCGCTTCCCTCTTGATAAAAAACAATACTATCCGGCATTGCCAGCAATATTTTTACTGTAGCAACGCTGGTCTTGCAAAACATTCCAGACCTCGAGTGTCACCAAGTAGAGATGACCTAACTATCCAGCTAGTATTGTTTGTCGCGACCGGATACATTACCTTTACCCCTTTATTTATATGCTGAGCTCCATCGAAACCGTTAATATTGAGTTTGCGTTCAAGGTCTGGCATATAGGAAGGTAGGAATTGGGTAATGCGAACTAAAAGCGACCGATGAGATTATATGAGAGGTGAGTGAATGGGGTGTGTGTGGATGCCTGTGGCCTAGCATGCGAACTATACTGGATATATCCATTAGAATAACATGGGTATAATCTTATACGTATACCTTGACAGAATAGTTGTTGAATGATAAGCATACTAGTACTATGTAGACAGAGAGATTGAGTTAGTGTGAGGCCAAGATCTCTATCTACCAATGCTCATAGCTTAATGTCTCAGGGGGCTAGACCACCGGAACTGACAAAGGTACTACATACTCCAGTCATCCTATAAACGAGGAAAAGTGATATCACAAACCATCCAGTAGGGCCAAACCCAATCAAAATCTGACTCGGGTAAACACACTGAAGTGAGAAAAATACCGGTATTTATACGAAGTACCGCAATGTCTAAGATTAGTCGGCCTGTTCCATTGAAATCCACTCTCTCCTAATGCTTTGAACATACTTTGTAAGGATCACTCACTCCACTGCACTCCGTACAGAGTATACTTAGTGTACTCTGTACTCCGTAGATAACTTCCATTCCTCCGAAACAGAAACAGCCCCATCCACCTGACATGGACATCCACAACGGCCCGACGCAAGGGCCGGCCCCTGAAAACGGGTCAGGGGAAACCAAACGAGACAGGCGAGGCGGACCATTTAACAGAAACTGGTCGGTGCAGGCCATTGCCCAATTTCGCAATAGTCCACCCAAGAGCCAGCGCGGCGGAACACGGGTCTGCCGATCTGGCTGCATCGCGGGCAGCAGCACGGGACAAGCAATGAATGAGCTTACCGTAGAAGATAGTAATAACTAGTACAATGATCATATTATTCTGTATAGTATTCTGTACAGAGTACGGCGTACAGCGTGTCTGTATGAGTCGGAAAAATAATAAGGAAAAAAAAAAAAAGTGGTGGAAGGTCGGAAATTAAGGGAATGGCACCTCCTCGATTGAGCAGCACGGCTCGAGCGGGCCTTGTTCTGGTCCTGGCTTTGCTTTGCCATATGGCAGGGACCAAACTGCCGGGAGGATCCGTCAATGTGGAATTATAATTGGTCTGTTCTTCACGTTGATTATAGTATCACGTTCTGATATTGATTCTGATTCTGATTCTCGTAGGGAGGAGAAGAGGAGGAGAGGGGAGGGAGTGGCCCCTTTCGGGAGTTTCCGCGTTATTCAGTGTTTATGCGAATGGGATCTGTAGTTAAAAAAAAAAAAAAAATACAGTATTATATTACTATTATTTTAATATGAGTATTTATAATTACTAATTACTATTAAATGTGAAAAGGAGATGGAAGGAATTATAAGGCTTGAAAGTTCTGAAGGATCGTTAATAAAGTGATCCGCTACTCCCCTATTACTATGTATATTAAGAAAATACCATAACAGAGTATCTACAGTATGTAGTATATAGTATAGTATAATATTAAATATCAAAAAAATACTATAAAATAGTATAAAATAAAAGAATATGATGATACTGTGATACTGTGAATACTATACTGTGAATGTACAAGTGGAAACCCCTGACAGACCTAGACTCGACTAGCCAAGCCCACTTTTGCTTTTCATATTCCTCGAGCTTTCTACTCACCCACCACCACTCCTCCCTCCTCGTTCCTCCCTCCTCATTATCTAGACTTAATTGTCTACTCTATTGTATACTATCAAAGTATACTCTACTCTACTATACTCTATACCCTTCTACTCCTCTACTCCCCTCTACTCTACTTTACTGCATTGCTGTGCTGCTTCTCTCCCCCCCCCCCCCCCCC